>OBWM01001585.1_pt1 | contig 11811 bp, 9 predicted proteins | sample 1538041 | NCBI WGS metagenome assembly OBWM01 (sample SAMEA2580049, study PRJEB22360) | human gut metagenome | biome: human gut; feature: human-associated habitat; material: faeces | place: Denmark | collected 2008/2010
CGGCGCCTTCAAGAAGAGGGGGGGGAGGATGAGGAGGGCCCCGCCGTTCGTGCCAGCCATGTAGGGAAACTTCCAAATGGCACCGAGACCGACGGCGGAGCCTGCGCTCGCGAGAATAAACCCCAGGCGGGACCCCCATACTGAACGTTCTGTCATTTTTTTTGCTTGTATTTCTAATGGTCAAGGCGGTTCGGCTTTCTGGAGCCGGACCGCCGCGGGTTGTGTTTGGGGGCGGTGTCGCCGCGGGCCGTCAGACAAGGCCCGAGACGAGCACCACAAGCACGAGGACCGGAGAGAAGCCGATCATCATGAGGCGGAGGAACTTCACGGCGCCCTCGGAGAGAGAGGTGTTTCGCGTGATGTTCTCGCGGATCTGCGGCCAGCATCTGACGCCTGCGAGCCACAGGATGATCAGGCCGCCCACGGGCAGGGAGATGTTGCTCGTGAAGAAGTCGAAGAGGTCGAAGATCGTCTTGCCGCCGAAGAAGGTGACGTCGGAGAGCTTGCCGAACGAGAGGCAGGGCAGGGCGCCGACGACGGCGAGCGCGAGCGTGGAGAGCATGGCCGCGCCCGCACGCTTCATCTTGTGCTCGTCGACGAGGAAGGCGACGACGATCTCGATCATCGAGACGGACGACGTGATGGCCGCCACCGCGATGCACAGGTAGAAGATCACGGCGAAGACCTGACCGAACGGAAGCTGCGCGAAGACGGCGGGCATCGTGATGAAGGTGAGGCCGGGACCTGCGGACGGGTCGAGTCCGAAGGCGAAGACGCTCGGCATGATCATCAGGCCGCCGAGAATGGAGGCGATGACCGCAAGGAACGTGATCCAGAGGCAGCCGTTGACGAGGTTCGAGTTCTGATCAAGGTACGAGCCGTAGGTGAGCATGCACCCGCAACCCACGCACAGCGAGAAGAAAGTGAAGCCCATGGCCTGCAGCAGGGCGCTCCAGGTGAAGGCGTCGGGATCGAACTTGAAGAGGAACTCAAGGCCGCCTATGGCGCCGGGGAGCATCAGGCCGCGCACGATGAGCACGAGCATCATCACGAAGAGGAGCGGCATCAGGAACTTGGAGATGCGCTCGATGCCCTTCGTGACGTCGAGCGCCACGATGAGGCCGTTGAGCAGCAGGAAGAGCCACTGGAAGCCGAGTGCCTGGACGGGATCGGAGACGAAGCTGCCGAAGTGCTTGCCGAGCTCGGCCTGGTCGGTGATGAGGCCCAAGCCCGTGGCCGCTTCGGCGAAGTAGGCGAGCGTCCACCCTCCGATGGCCGAATAGAAGCACAGGACGAGGAAGCCCGTGAGAACGCCGAGATAGCCTGCGGGCACCCAGGCGCGGCCCGCGAGGTTGCGGTAGGCCGTCACGATGCCGCCGCGGCCCGCACGGCCGAGCGCCACTTCGGCGATCAGCAGGGCGGCGCCCACGGTGAAGGTCATGAGGATGTAGGGGAACTTCCAGATGGCCCCCAGCCCCACGGCAGCACCGGCGCTGGCGAGCACGAAGCCGATTCGGCTCGTCCAGGTCTTTCGCTGTTCTCCGGACATAAATACACTCCTTGATCCGCAGTCCGCCCCACCGGGAGGCGCGCGGAAGGCAGAGGCGGTCTTGATGCCGCCTGATTGACTCTTTTATGCGACAGGTCCTTCGGAAGCGGTGTCCCGGTTGCAGTTTGCTCATGAGGCTTCTGCTGCTTTTTTTGGCGGACGACGCGCGTGAGGACTTTGCCTGACTGTAAGAATCGTAACAGGTCGGACGGGTTTGCAACTAGGGAAAAAGGCTAAGGTGTCGCCGATGGGATCAAACGGCGGGCAGAGAAAGCGGCGTTTTCGGAGCGGCGCAGGCTCGAAAAACGCAGGGCGCGGGCGCGCCCTTCAGGTCCGCAGGCGGAAAAACCGGGGATGCTCCTCAATAAATCGTTGCAAACGTGCCTGCGAAAGGGTATCGCTGGAACTCATAATGAAAGAAACGGCATTCGCTGCCGTGACTCAACAAGGAGAACCTCGAATGAAGAAGACCGTTCTTGCCCTCAGCGCAGCCGCCGTCTGCGTCGCATCAGCCGCTCCCGTCCTCGCCGAAGGGCAGAATCCGATGACGGCGCCCGTCCAGATCTCGATGCAGGGCGAGGCGAGCATGACCGTCGCCAACGACGAGGCCGTCATTCTCTTTTCGGCCGAAAGCCGCAGGCCCGATGCGGTCTCGGCCTCGAACGATGCGGCCAAGCGCGGCAACGCGGCGATCGAGGCGCTCAAGCGCTTCAGCGACAAGATCGACGTCGGGACGACGGGGCTCTCGACCAATCCCGTCTATACCCGTGCCAAGGAAGGCGAGGTTTCCGAGATCGGAGCCTGGGAGGCCCGCGAGACCCTGCGCGTTACGGTGCGTGACGTGAGCGTCGTCTCGGACGTGCTCGCCGCCGTCGTCGGCCACATGAACTACGAGGGCATCACCTTCCGCGTCTCCGACAAGGCCGAGCGCGCCCAGCGAGCCGAAGGCTCGTCCGACGACGGGCGCGCGCAGGGCGCCGACGGAGAAGGCGGCCCGAAGAAGGCGCCCCGACAGCAGCGCTCCGGCAGGTGGGAATCGTTGCTGAGTCGATCGGCCGCAAGTCCTCCGACGTGAGCGTCGCCTCGGTGCGCATCGGGTCGCACAGCGCGGGCGGCCCTCGCTACTACGCGGCCCCCATGATGAAGGCCGAGCGCGCCTCGGCAAACGTTGCGCCTGCAGTGAGCGCAGGCACGACCGAGGTATCGCTCACCGTGACGGTCGAGGCCCGGTTGCCCCGCTGAGCCGGGTTCGTCTCAAGCCCCTGAATCTCCGTGCCGGACGCCCGAAGGGGCGGCCGGGGCCATCGTTGAGCCGAAATCCGCGCACAAGGCGGCTTTTTTCATTAAAATGGGCGCACTTTCCACAAGCTCTCTCCGGAGATCGAATTGAACTCGCGAATCTATCCGCATCCCTTCTTCGCCCGTGAAGGGCGCCCCTTCATCATCGGCACGTTCGCCGTCACGGCCGTGCTCTGGCTTCTCGACTGGAACTTCCTCGCCTTCCTCTCGCTCGTCCTCTTTGTCTTTTGCGTTCAGTTCTTCCGCGATCCGGCCCGTGAACTTCCCACCGATCCGAAGGCCGTGCTGAGCCCGGTCGACGGCCGCGTCTGCAAGGTCCAGAAAGCTCAGGATCCTCTTACCGGCGAGGATGCGATGATGATTTCGATCTTCATGAACGTCTTCAACGTCCACAGCCAGAAGTCCCCCGTCGCTGGTCGCGTCGAGGAGATCGTCTACAAGCCCGGTCTCTTCCTCAACGCCGATCTTGACAAGGCTTCGACTCATAACGAGCGCAACGCCGTTCGCGTCACGACTGACGAGGGGCGAAGCGTAACCTTCGTCCAAGTGGCCGGCCTTGTTGCCCGTCGCATCCTCTGCTATGCCAAGGTGGGCGAACGTCTCGAAAAGGGCGAGCGTTATGGCTTCATCCGTTTCGGCTCTCGCGTTGACGTCTATCTGCCGCTCGACGCCGAGATCACCGTTTCGATCGGAGACAAGGTCACCGGCGTGATGTCCACGATCGCGCGTCTCTGATCAGTCAGGAATGTGAACCACTGACAACCGTCCAAAAGAGCCTGTTCGACTGCGAACGGGCTCTTTTGGTTTGCTTGGCATGGGCACACCCAATGAGCACGAACACCAAACGCAATTCTCGTAAGAAGTCCACCAATCCCCTCGATAACCACATCGAACAGTACGTTTCCGAGCTTCGAACATCGGGCCGCTCCCTGGGTCCCGAAGCCTTCTCCGAGGCCGTACGTACCTTCTCCCAGCGCTTTGTCGAAGCCATGTTGCAGGGAGAAATGGATGCACATCTCACCGGCTGTCAGCCCACCGAAGCGCCTCCTGAAGAAGTTGATGCTGACGAGCTTCTCCAGGTCCCCAACAAGCGCAACGGCTTTAGTCACAAGACCCTCAAGACCGAGTATGGTCCTCTGCCACTGAGCGTTCTGCGCGATCGCAAAAACACTTTCGACCCAATCATCGTGCCCAAGCACAGCCGGTCGTTCGGCAAAATGGACGAGCAGATCATCGCCATGTACGCCAGAGGCATGAGCACCCGTGACATCCAGGCTTCATCGACAATCTCTACGGTGTGGACATCAGCCCCGACTACGTCAGCAAGGTTACCGACAGGGTGCTTGAAGACGTCCAGGAGTGGCAGAATCGCCCGCTCGCAAGTGTGTATCCGGTCGCTTTCTTTGACGCCCTCCGAGTCAAAATCCGCAGTGGCGCAGCTGTAAAGAACATGGCCGTTCATCTCGGGATTGGGGTGCGAACAGACGGTACGCGTGAGGTTCTGGGCATGTGGATCGCCGAGAATGAGGGTGCAAGCTTCTGGGTGACCGTCTTTATGGGCTGAAGGCCCGAGGCGTTGAGGACATTCTCATCGCCGTTACGGATGGCCTGAAGGGCATGACTGAAGCTATAGAGGTCGTCTATCCACAGACCCTCCATCAGACCTGCATCGTTCACCTTATTCGCGCCGACATCATTCGTTTCTCAGAAGGACAGAGCGGCCGTGTGCAAGGAGCTCAAGCCCATCTATCAAGCAGTGGATGCCGACGCTGCAGAACGTGCTCTGGAGCGTTTTAGGAATACGACCATGGGCAAAAAGTACCCTGCCATCATCCAAATCTGGGAACGGGCCTGGGCACAGGTGATCCCGTTCATCCAGTTCGCGCCTGAGATCCGTACGCAGATCTATACGATCAATTCGATTGAAGGGCTCAACCGAGCTGTCCGGAAGGTAATCAAGACGCGCACTCTGTTCCCCAATGAAGAGGCTGCCAAGAAGCTGATCTATCTGGCCATCATGAATTTCACGGCCTCCTGGAAACGTGCTACGCCCAAGTGGTCTGCTGCCATGCCCCAGTTCGCTCTGCTGTTTGGTGAGCGGTTTACTGGTGTCATGGAGTAAGCTAACGCGCCTGCCGCTTCGCGGCGCGCGATAGTGGGGGCTAAGGAGGATCCTCCCGCGCTCCGCGCGGGCCCCTCCACCATATCCCCTGCTATCGCATCAGGTCTGGCAGACTACATCACAAAAAGGAAAGGGCAGCCTCGTTGGGCTGCCCCTGGAATAACCTCCCCAGACACAGCAATCCTGACACTCCCCGGAAGCGAAGCAAAGAGGTGTCAGAAACGGTGGTTCGCCCAGAAGGCACTCGACAGAAGAGCCGCGCGGCTACGTCGCTCGTCAGGTACACCTCCATTTGGAGGTCCGAATAATTGAGAGAAATCTGCAGGAGGTGGAGGCGGACCATCATCTCCAATCGCATGTACGGACGTCCAGCCTGAACTGCGAGCCCGTTCTTCTTGTGGGAGAAGGGCAAGCACAGTTTAACGAGCTCATCAACCCCATCATCCGTCAGCCGATCCATGGCATGAATTCGAGGATCAGCATGGGACCGGCGATACTCGATGTATTTGTCGGCCTCTATGTCAGCGAAGCTGAATTGATAGCTGAAAATCTCTTCTATAGCCACCATCAACTATTCATGTTGTAATAATAGTATTCTGCTATTTTTAGAGAAAAACAAGCGCCGTTATCTATGTTCGAAAAAGCCGAACGAACATTTTTGTTTCGCTCGGCTGTCCGTAGGGGGTATTTGAAGAGCTTCCAAAACGCATGAGGCACCTCGCTAAAGTGAGGAGATGTAAACAATAATGTCGGCAAAAACACTCTACAGATATAGTAAATCTTAATGGAATCAGGATTTTTCCTACAAGTCCTTGCATCACAGAGATCTTAATAAGGAGATCATCATGAGCAAACTCGGTTTTTTGGTTGCTGTTTCGGTTGTCAGTTTGGGTGCAGCCGTGGGCGCTTGGTATTACAAATATCAGCTCTATGGTTGGTTACCTTCGACAGCTTCGTCTGAGCTCAAGAATGTTGACGGCTTATTGATGGACAAGGAAGGGAAACCGTTTACAGGGCGTGTCAAAGATATTTCAGATTCCGGCTATTCTCTTTATGCCTATAAAGACGGCAAGCTTGACGGACTCAATGTGGTCTTCAGTGAAGGTCAACTTCGTGAGATCGGACATTGGGAAAATGGCGAGCAAAATGGCCTTTTTGAAGCCTGGACAGACAAAGGTGTGCTAGTAGATCACGGCATCTTTAAAGATGGTGAGCGTGATGGCGAGACTGTTCAATATTGGCCAGATACAGGTAAGCTCAAGGTCAAGGCTCAGTATCGAGCGGGAAAGCTCAATGGTCTCGTTGAACAATACTATCCGTCGGGCACAGTCCAATTAAAGCACATGTACACTGATCATCAGTTACATGGTGAAGCTTTAGATTATTTTGAAAACGGACAACTTCGGAGTTCTGTGAACTTCGAGCATGGTAAACAGAGTGGTCCGTTTAAACTTTTTTCTGATGACGGTCAGCTTTTAGAAGAGGGGATGCTTAAAAACGGCCTACGTCATGGTCCTTTTACTGTCTATTTCCCGCAAACAGGTAAACCCGCCCGTCAAGGAACTTATAAGATGAATGAGTACGACGGTGAGTTGACTACATGGCGACCTGATGGCATGAAAGTCGTTCAGACTTACAAAAATGGTGTTGCCAATGGCTGGCAGAAAAACTACAACTCACAAGGGGCGTTGATGGGGGAAATAATGATGAAGAATGGTCGTGCGACGGGGGAATTTCGTGCCTATGATTCGCGTGGCAATATTGTTCAAGAGGGCACCCACGAAGACAATGTTGTAAGCACTGTCAAAGGCATGTCCTCACCAAGACCGGAGCCGAATGAGGTTTCGCCCAATGACAATGGCGGGATCATGATCAAAGAGGTGAATGAGTAGCTCACTAGCGGATAACCGTAATTAAGGTAAAAGCCTAGAATGTTGAGAGGAAAGCCTGGAGTCTTTCTCGGCTCCGTGTGAGGCAAGCTCTCAAATAATCCGTTTCTCGACTGGCGAGTGGGACGGTTTGGAGAGGCGTGCAGTGGGGCCGACTCGTGAAAGAAAATGTAAATGCTTCAATCGTTTGCAAGGACTTGCTGATTGCGGAAGTCGCAATCAGACAAGGTTGTTGGTCGAAAATGCCTCCAGAACAGAGCAAAAAATGGACGGCTTGAGTTCGAGGTGTACGAGTGTCTAGGAGGAGGGCGGCCGCACGACTGAGCGGTGTGTCAACTCCTTCTCGAAATCCCTTGTAGATCTGAGTAGAATCTAAAGATTTACCAAGGGCGGCTTCCGTCCCGGGCCCGGCGGGTGAGCCCCGCACGCCTCCAATCCCTTATCCATCTTCAAGGAATGTTTCCGACTTCCATAAAGCACGCGCTCGAGAACATCGGCAGCCTGTACAAGAACTGGCGTGCCGCCGGCTCTGGCTGCATCGCCGCGTCGTTCAATATCGTCTGCCTCGGTCTTCTCTGGCTCATGGCGCCGCTTGAGTCGGAGCCACTCGCCTCGTTGCGCCGCAACAAGGCGTTCTTCTATCCTCAGGTCGACTTCAACGCTCCGAAGCTTTTCGATCCCCTGCGCATCTTCATCCAGACGGTCTTTCTCCTGGCTGTCCTTCCGCCGCGCGGTCACGGCCCGCGCCTCGTGCGCACGGTCGTCGACATCCTGCGCGCCGCCGGCGCCCTGATCAACCGCGCGGGCGATGCCTTCGGCGCTGCGGCCCTCAGGTGCGTGCGCGCCGTCGTCGACGACAGCGAGGAGAAAAAGCCGGGCGGCCGCAGGCTTCCCAGCTGGGTGCCCGTCGTCCTGCTTGTGCCGGGACTCGTCCTTGCCGCGCTCTGCATCACCCAGCCCTTCAACCTGCACGGCCAGATCGTCTTCCTTGCGCTCATGTTCGTCTCCATGATCGTGCTCATGCGCATCCGCGCACGGATCACGCTCATGCTGCTCTTCGTCATTTCGTTCGTTGTCTCTGGCCGCTACCTCTGGTGGCGCTGCACGTCGACCGTGAGCACGGGCAACGGGCTCGACCTCTTCTTCGGGGTCCTGCTTCTCGTGGCCGAGGTCTATGCGTTCTCCGTGATGGTGCTCGGCTACTTCCAGGTCTGCTGGGTGCTCGACCGCAAGCCTGCCGCGCTGCCCGCCGACCGCTCCGTCTGGCCCCACGTCGACATCTTCATCCCGACCTACAACGAGTCGCTCGACGTCATCAAGCCGACGGTCTACGCCGCGCTCAACATGGACTGGCCCGCCGACAAGCTCCACGTCTATGTACTCGACGACGGCAGCCGCGACCTCACCCAGGCGAGTTCTCGGCCTTTGCGGAGGCCGCAGGCGCGGGCTACATCAAGCGCGAAGAGCACAATCATGCCAAGGCGGGCAACATCAACCACGCGATGACCGTCACGAGCGGCGAGTACATCGTGATCTTCGACTGCGACCACGTCCCCTCGAACGACTTCCTCGTCTCGACGACGGGCTGGCTCGTCCGTGATCCGAAGATTGCACTCGTGCAGACGCCGCACCACTTTTACTCGCCCGATCCCTTCGAGAAGAACATGCATCTCGAGCGCGCCATGCCGATCGAGAACTCGCTCTTCCACGACTTCATCCAGAAGGGCAACGACACGTGGAACGCCACGATGTTCTGCGGTTCAAGCGCCGTCATGCGCCGCAAGGCTCTCGAGGAGATCGGCGGCATTGCGGTCGAGACCGTGACCGAAGACGCCCACACGTCTCTCAAGCTCAACCGCAGGGGTTGGAACTCGGCCTTCATCTCGCGTCCGCTCGCTTCGGGTCTCTCCACGGAGACCCTTGCGGCCCACATCGGCCAGCGCATTCGCTGGGCGCGCGGCATGATCCAGATCTTCCGACTCGACAATCCGATGCTCGGCAAGGGCCTGACGCTTCCGCAGCGCCTGTGTTTCTTCAACGCGATGCTGCATTTCCTGCACGGCCTGCCGCGCATCATCTTCCTTCTGGCCCCGCTTCCCTACATGTATGCGGACATCTACGTGATCTACGCGACGGCGGCCTCCGTCTTCGCCTACGTGATCCCGCACATGGTGCACACGGCCGTGACGAACTCGATCCTGCAGAAGGGCTACCGCTATCCGTTCCTCGGCGGCGTGTACGAGGCCGTCCTCTCCTGGTACATCCTCATCCCGACCACGGTCGCGCTCATCTTCCCGCATTACGGCAAGTTCAACGTGACGGCCAAGGGCGGCACGATCGGCGAGAAGTACCTCGACTGGCACATCTCCTGGCCCTTCGTCGCGCTCATCGCGCTCAACGCCGTCGGACTGTTCATCGGCCTTGAGAAGGCCTTCTTCGATCCGGATCCGCAGTACGTGACGCTTGTCATCAACCTCGGCTGGATCGCCTACAACCTGATGGTGCTCGGCGCCGCCATGTCGGTCGCCGTCGAGGAGAAGGAGGCGCACCGCTTCCCGCGCGTCGGCCTCAACCTGCCGATCGTCCTTGAGACCGGAGACGGCATGCGCCACAACGTACGTACGGTCGAATACTCCCAGAAGGAGCTTCGCGTGCGCGCCCTCGACACGGCCTTCACCATGCCTGAGGCCGGCGAGCGCGTTGCATTCGAATTCGCCGAAGAGGCGGGCCCCGTCCGCTTCGAGGGCACCGTCATTGAAAACGGAGAGGGCTGGACGGACATCGCCGTCGACCTTCCCGACATGGCCTGCGAGCGTCGCTGGAACAGCGTGACGTTCTCCCGCCGCGGCATGTGGGCGATGAATCCCGAGGGCACGGTCGACGACCGCTTCCTCACGGGCTTCCTGATGCTCGGCCGCCATGCGCTCTACGGCTACCGCTCCATGATCGAATTCCTGCCCGGCCGGGTTCTGCCCGCCGTTCGGGACGCCGTCCTCTCCATGCTGCCGCGACAGCCGGTTGCAAGGAAGTCCTGATGGCAAACGCAAACTGAGAAGACATGAAGAATCCCACACTCATCGGAACCGCTGCCGCGTGCCTCATGGCCGCTGCGTTCGCCGCTCCCGCCTGGAGCGCGCCCTCTGACGGCATGAAGTCCGTCTCTCAGCTCCAGCCCGTCTGGCGCACAGACGTCACGGGCTCGCGTACCGAAGTCGTTCCCCTCATGAAGCTCGTGCCCGGCGGCAGTGCCGCGGCCGTCAAGCTTACAGGCCTCTCCCGTGTGCAGGCCTTCGACTTCGGCGTGCGCCGTGACGAGGTTGTCTCTGAGGCGACGCTCGACCTGAGCTTTACGCCTTCGCCCGCGCTCGCCCCGTCCGGCTCGCAGATCAACTTCTACCTCAACGGCCGCCTGCAGCGCTCGGTGCCCATCTCGGCCTCGATGGTGGGCAAACCCTCGCAGCTCACGCTCAAGCTTTCGCCCAAGGTGATCGAGTCCGTCAATCAGTTGACGGTCGAGTTCATCGGACACACGCCGTCGGTCTGTGAAAATCCGGCCGACGCCGCCATCTGGCTCGACATCGCGGCCGAAAGCCGCCTCACGCTCGTCAAGCAGCGCGTCAGGCTCGCCAACGATCTCGCGGCCTTCCCCGCGCCGTTCGTCGACACCGCCTCGAACGAGCCTTCCGTGCTGCCGATGGTCTTCACCTCGGCTCCGACCTCGATGGAAAAGCAGGCCGCCGCCGTGCTCGCGAGCATCGTCGGCCGCATGAGCGACTGGCGCGGTGCCGACTTCCCCGTCTTCTACAACGGCACGCCCGCCGAGGGCCACTTCGTCGTCTTCGCGACGAACGAGCGTCGTCCTGACTTCCTGCACGATCTGCCCAAGGCCGACGGTCCGATGGTGACCATCGCCGACGCGCCTGCCAGCCTCTCCGGCAAGATGCTCGTCATTCAGGGCCGCAACGACGAGGACCTCCTCGCTGCCGTGCGTGCGCTCGGCACCGACCGTCCCGTGATGGTGGGCGAGACCTTCCGCGTCAAGAAGGCCGAAGTGCCGCCCGTGCGCGAGGCCTATGACGCTCCGCGCTGGATCAACACCGACGCCGAGATTCCGTTCTCGAAGCTCATGCAGTATCCGGGTCAGCTTTCCGCCCGCGGTCACGTAATGGCCCCGGTGCAACTGCCCGTCAAGTTCGCACCCGACCTCTTCATGGTGGGCGACGCCGAGCTCGGCATGCAGATCCGCTACCGCTACGCCAAGCCGATGCCCGAGGAGACCGCCCAGCTGCGCACCTTCGTCAACGGCTACCTCGCCGACAGCGACACGCTCGCGGGTAGGGACGGCCGCGGTTCGCGCACCGTTCAGCTTCCTGCCTTCTACGGCGCCATCTCCGTCGATGATCCGATGGGCGCCACGCTCACCCATTCGACGAGCCTCGGCTTCTCCGTGAGCTACGAGCGCACGATTCAGGGCGGCTCCCAGGACAACTGCCGCTCCGTCTCGCTCATCGGCCATCAGATGGAGATCGAGCCCACGTCCACGCTGACGGTCAAGGGCCTCTTTCACCACGCCGAGCTTCCCAATCTGAAGCTCTTCACGCGTGCGGGCTATCCGTTCACGAAGTACGCCGACCTCTCGCAGACCGCAGTCTTCATTCCGCAGGACGCGAGCAGGAGCGAGCTCACGACGATGCTCAACACCATGGGCCGCATGTCCGCCATGACGGGCGCCCCCGCGATGCACGTGCACGTGACGGGCGACATGAACGATCCCGAGCTTGCCAAGCGTGACATTCTCGCCTTTGCGCGCTTCCCCGCCCCCGTGACCGACATCGACGTCGAGAATGCGGGCCGCATTCAGGAGAAGCTCGTTGAGGCCTTCAGGGCGAAGTCCCCCTCCGTGCAGAAGACGGCCGAAGGTGCCTATGACAACGGTATGGCCGCCATCGTCT
>OBWM01001588.1_pt1 | contig 11788 bp, 7 predicted proteins | sample 1538041 | NCBI WGS metagenome assembly OBWM01 (sample SAMEA2580049, study PRJEB22360) | human gut metagenome | biome: human gut; feature: human-associated habitat; material: faeces | place: Denmark | collected 2008/2010
CAGCTATAAATGGTTTTGGCCTCCCTGGTTGCCCCTTTAGCCGCTAAAGATTCTCTGGCCAACGTATTCGGCAGTCTGGTCATCATCATTGACAAACCTTTTGTGATCGGCGACTGGATCTCGGCTAACGGCATCGAAGGCACTGTAGAAAAAATCACTTTCCGCAGCACTTGTCTGCGTACTTTTCCACAGGAACTTGTCTATATCCCCAACTCCCTGCTCTCCAACACGGCCATCACCAATTTCAGTAAACGTGAAAAAAGACGGCTTGATTTTGTGTTGGGATTGACCTACGACACGACCTATCAGCAAATGGAAAAATTTGTCGGCCGCCTGCGCGAATATCTCATGCATCATGATGGTGTTTATGACGACGGCATCACCGTCAATTTTCAGGATTTCGGTGGCAGCAGCCTGGACATCAGAATAATCTGCTATACTAAGGCCAGCGCTTACGCCAGTTTTATGGATGTCCGCCAGCAAATCAACATCGATATTATGAAAATGTTAGAAGAAGAAAATCTTGGCTGTGCATTCCCAAGTACCAGCGTTTATTTTGAAACACCGCTGGTCCAAAAGCAAGCAGCTCCACCAACAGATGCCCCTAAAACTGAAGTACAAGCCTGAAACATAAAAAACGCTCCTTTTTTAAGGAGCGTTTTTTTTATATTTTATTCCCATAGATCAACAATTGCGAATTTACCAACATCGACCAAGCCTTTATCGCTGAGCCTCAAACTGGGAATAACCGGTAACGCCAGAAATGAAAGGCAATTAAAAGCATTCACATTTTCCGGCACTCCCAGTTCAGCAGTCCAAAAGTTCAGCTGCTGCAGCTTATGCTGCACATATTCAGTATTCTGATCACTCATCAGACCGGCAAGAAGCAGAGGCAGCATAGCTTTTACTTCTCCATCTGCCACCACTGCCAGACCACCACCTGCTTCCTGCAAAGCAACTGCAGCCGTCAGCATATCCTGATCGTCAACCCCGACCACAATCAGATTATGCGAATCATGCGCTACAGTCGAAGCCAAAGCACCGCGCTGCAAACCAAAGCCCCGTACCAGGCCTACACCTGTATTCCCATTACTACCATGTCTTTCCCAAACTGCCAGTTTTAGAATATCACGCTCAGTATCACTCACAACGAAACCAGCTTCTGCTTTAGGCTGCACATATTCTGTTTCAGTCAAAATCTGCTCTGGAACAATGCGGATAACACGGGCCTTTCTGCCATTCATTACCGGCAAGCGCAGCTGCTGTTCACGCACATCTTCCAAGTGCATGGTATTCTCAGGATCTTTCAGCAGCGGCGGTGACTGCCAGAGCAGTTTTTGTTTATTTACAATAACGACACCGTTTTTTAGGACCAGCTGTGGCTGAAAATTTACCAGATTATTAAAAACACAGATATCCGCCTTATAACCGGGTGCTAATGCACCTCTGTCATACAGTCGAAACCTTTCTGCTGTATTCAAGGTCGCCATCTGTAATAACTGTTCAACAGGATAACCATGCGCTGTACCAATCTCAATCAAATAATTGATGCTGCCTTCACTCACAAGCTCATCTAAATGCCTGTCATCTGTTGCCAGACAGCAGCGGCGGCAATTAAGCGGCGTTACTGCCGGCAGTAAGGCTAACAAATTATGGGCCCCAGAAGCCTCTCTCAGCATCAGATAAGCACCTCGGCGCAGTTTCTCCATTGCTTCATCCGCCGTTGTTGCTTCGTGGTCAGAACTGATCCCTGCGGCCAGATAAGCATTGAGAGCTTTACCGCTTACACCTGGAGCATGCCCGTCGCACAGGCTGCAGCCAGCCAACGCAAGTTTATCAAGCACTGCTGCCGCAGCATTGATCGTCCCCGGATAATTCATCATCTCACCCAATCCCAGCACTCTTGGATGACTGACCAGCGGCTCCAGCTTTGCAGCCGTAAGCACGGTCCCGCTGGTCTCCATTTCAGTAGCAGGCACACAAGAAGGCAACATAAAGAAAACGTCTAAAGGTATTGCCTCTGTTTCTGTAAGCATCAATTCAATCCCTGCTGTTCCAAGGACATTAGCAATTTCATGAGGATCGGCAAAAATCGTCGTTACTCCATTCAAAAGTAAAATTTTTGCCAGCTCACGCGGAGCAACCATTGTACTTTCAATATGCAGATGAGAGTCCATAAAACCGGGAGTCACATATTTACCGGTAACATCAATTTCTTTTTTACCGCTGTAGCTGCCGATACCGGCAATAGTTTCTCCAACTATAGCTACATCGCCAATTTCCCATTCACCTGTAAAACTATTGAAAATACAACCGCCTTTTAACACTATGTCAGCTGGGACTTCGCCTCTGGCAGCAGCCAAAACCTCTGTCAAATCTATATTCTTCATCACAATTCACAACCTTTACCAAAAGTTCTCTGCTTTTATTGTCAGCCATACACAGTAAAAACGCAAGCTTTATTTTATTTATTTCTTCACTCTCAGACCTGGTTTTGTATTTTACATTCCCACCTTTAAAAAGGTATAAAAATAACAGGCGCCACCGAAACTGGTGACGCCTGTTATCAAGGGGAAAGGGTATCTATATGAACGGTAGCTGACCGTTATTTTTTCAAAACGGTAACGTAATATTTACCATTTTCTACTTCTACGCCATGGGAATCATGTTCAAAAGCAGGGAATTGTCTGTCAAAGCCTTCTAAGGCTTTCAGATAACCAAGTGCAGGGCCGTCGGCAGGACCGGCATTTTCACCAGGCATGATCAGCGGAATTCCAGGCGGATAAGGAACAATACCTGTAGCTAAGGTACGCTCAGCAACACCGTCAAGATCTACTTTTTCAACATTATCAAGCACCAGTTGTTCATAAGCTGCTGCCGGGCTCATATCAGGATGCGGCAATACAGCGAAACCTTCGGACATAAATTCTGTCGTTTTGAGCTCTTTCATTGCTGCAAACATTTCCTCGCACAAGTCGCGCAGGCCCATACCTGCATAACGCTGCGGAGCTGCTTTAACAACATCAGGCAATACTTCTTCCAAAGCAGTGTTGTTGTCATAGTCTTCTTTAAATTTGATCAAGGTATCGATCAAAGTGCCCCATTTACCTTTAGTAATACCGATAGAGAACAGCATCAGAACAGTAAAGTCAGTTGTCTTCTCAGGAATGATGCCATTGGCAGTAAGATAAGCGGACAAAATGGAAGCAGGTACGCCCATTTTACCCAACCCGTCAGGACCGATGCCCGGAGTGGTGATAGATACTTTGATCGGGTCTAACATGCAGTATCCGTCTTCGATATCACCGAAGCCGTGCCATGCTTCATTAGGATGCAGGACCCAGCATTCCGGTTCGGTAGCCAGGTATTCGGGATTGGCCAGACGAAAAGCAATTTTCTTGCCTTCAGCGTCTTTAACAAAATCAGGCTGCCAGCAGTTAAAGAACCATTCGCCCTGATCGGCAAAGTCTGCATTCAGTTTTGCCATCAATTGACGGAAGGCTACTGCTTCATGGATCGATTCGTCAGTCAGCGCTTTACCGCCTTTACCATCCATCATTGCTGCTGTGATATCGTTAGAAGCAATAATCGGATAGTTCGGGGAGGTAGATGCCTGCATCATAAAGGATTCATTAAAACGGCTGTGATCGACATTCTTTTTACCTTCACGGATATGAATGAAGGAAGCCTGAGAAAGAGCAGCCAGTAATTTATGGGTGGATTGAGTTGCAAAAACCGTCATATCAGTTGGTTTGTGGTCGGCAGGATTGCCGTACATGGCAAAGCGGTCTTTATAAATAGGATTGAAGCGGGCATAGCCATACCATGCTTCGTCAAAATGCATGCGGTCAACGCTTTGTCCAAGTAATTCTTCAACACGACGGGCATTGTAACACAAACCATCATAGGTGGAGTTGGTAACGATTGCATGTACAGGAGTAGAATCTATATCTTTAGTAATCAAGGAGTTTTCAGAAATAGTTTTCTTGATTGCTTCAGCCTGCAAAGCTTGCGGCGGAATAGGGCCGATAATACCGTAGAAGTTACGCAGCGGCATCATATAGTTAGGGATAGCGCCGCTCATGGTCATCGCCTGTTCTATGGATTTATGGCAGTTACGGTCACACAATGCAACCTGATTATGAGTTACGCAAGCCATAAAGATTACTCTGTTAGAGGTAGAAGAACCGTTGGTAACATGATAGGTACGATGAGCGCCGAATACTTTAGCGGCATATTTTTCACTGGCACCGATCGGTCCGGAATGATCAAGCAAAGAACCAAGTTCGCCGACAGAGATCGATAAATCGCTGCGGAACAGATTTTCGCCAAAGAAATCAAAATAAGCACGTCCTGCAGGTGCTTTCATAAAAGCAGTACCGCCGGTATGACCCGGAGTATGCCAGGAATATTCATGCACCTGAGAGAATTTAGCCAAAGCCTTAAACATCGGCGGCAGCAGATTTTTCAAATAAGTATCAATCGCTGCTTCGATACGGCCGGCAATAAAGTTAGCAGTATCTTCATACAACCAGATGAAGTCACTGGTTTCTTTCAATACTTCCAGAGGAATATCAGCAACGTCGGCACGATCTGCAAATAAAAATACAGGTACGTTTTCGGCACGGCTGCGTAGTTTGTTTAAAACATCTTTAGCAGCCTGATGTGTATTGTCTTCTGCCAGATCCCAGTCCAGAAGTATTGCTTGGATCATCGGGTCAGCGACAATCATCATTTCGGCATCGAATGCTGTTGTAGCGGTGAGCACTTCAATTTCATGTTCTCCTAAAACATTACTCAGTTTATCGAGAGCACTTTCATCCAGGGTATTATGATCGCAAAGGTCATGTACCAACAAAATTCTTTTGCCTTTTGTTTTGGAAATAATCATTTTTTTCACTCCTTAATTAATTTTTTAGTTATCTATGCTAACAGATTGAGTAGTAGTAGAACCTACCTTATCCGGAGCTTGTGTAGTAGTCGTTATGTTAGTACGATGTTTGAGTTCCATATTTTTATCGATACCGACAGAGTACCAGAACGTACCGACCAAGGTAAGGATCGTAATAGCCAGGGAAGTATAACGAACCCATCTCGGCGAGAATCCGCCAGGAGTTTCGTGCAGCTCTTCCAGCTCATGTTTTCTGGTAACAGCGCCGGAGAAGAATACGATCGTAGCGATAACGAAGATCAGTGACCACCGTGTCTGGTTACCATTGGATGTTACAAGTGCAGCCATACTGTAGACAGCTGCTATCAAACCGATGATACATGATTTATTGTAATCTTTCGGTGATAACTTTCCATAACCTAAAACCTTGATAGAAATACTGGAATAAATATAAGGCAGTAAAGTCAGGATAACGGCTATTGATGCGATCTTACCAAATTGCTGACTGGCAGAAGGCGACATGGTTGCCAAAACCTGTATTGTCATGATACCAGCAACAATAGCCAAGCCTGCAGAAGGCACGCCTTTAGAGTTGGTACGGGCAAAAACATTACCGAACAAACCGTCATCAGCAGCAGCTTTAGCACTTTGTCCAACCAGCAGCGTCCAGCCTGCCAGCGAACCCAGGCAGCCTAAAGCCGCACAGATAGCTACGCCGTTACCAGCGATTTCACCGAAGGCCAGTCTTGCGGCATCAGCAAAAGGTGCCGATGAATTTGCAAGTGCATGGTTCGGAATCATGCCCATAATAACAGAAGAACTTAAAACATAGCAGACAGCGGCTAAAATTACACCACCAATAGTTGCAATTGGAACATTCTTTTTAGGATTTTTAACAACGCCGGCAGATACAGAAGCACTCTCGACGCCAATAAAAGCCCACAAAGTAAAGTTCAATGTCATACCAATAGCACTGACAGTGCTTTTACCTGTTACGTTCCATGCATCCATGTAGGTTTTGCCGTCAAACCAGAACCAGCCTAAGATTGCGGTACCGATAATAGGAATCAATGCCAGAGTAGTGGTTACTGATTGAATACGCCCGACCAGTTTAGGGCCGATCATATTAGCGTAAGCAAACAGCCAGATAACGCAGATCTGCGCCAGAGCAAAAGCAAATGGATTTTTTAAAGCCGGGAAAAAACTGATCAGATAACCGATACCTACAACTGCCAGACCAACGTTACCGATAACATTTGCCAGCCAGTAAATGAGGTTTGTCTGATACCCCATATAATCGCCGAAGGCTTGACGCGTATAAGCGTAAGGACCGCCGGCAGCAGGATCAATAGAAGATAACTTTGCAAATGTAAGTGCCAGAGCAATAGCACCTATACAGGTAACTATCCAGCCGAACACTGCAACGCCTCCTATTGCCGCCAAATTCGCAGGCAACATAAATACGCCGGAACCCATCATATTACCGGCAACCATCAATGTTGCAGCAACGACACCTATTTTATTACTGTTGTCGTCTTGATTCATAATAAAACCTCTCCTTTCGATTATTTGCCGTCAGCAGCGGATGGGAATCTTGGCTTTCGGCAAATCATACATAAAGCCAGCTTTGCAGCATTTTTCTTTATGCGGTTTCTTGCTTCGGATAAATCTTACACCCGTTACAAACAAAATATCCAAGCAAGAAATTTTCATTTACTTTTTAATATGTTTTTTTAAAAAAGTTAGAGTAAAACGCCAGAACTTCTATCGTAACAATCCCGCCTGCATGGGCTTGCCGCCAACATATAATTTTCTACGGAGAAATAATCTCCAAATCATTTTTACGTCTTACTGATCTGAGTTATTTTTTTACTTTGCTTAATTTACTAAAGTATTTTCCACACAAAAATAAACTGTGCGCTAATACAGCAGTAGCTTAAGCCTCAAGCAACCCCTGGCAGCTTTTTATATTGTAAATAAACCAATTGTTGCATATTCTCACAGCTAAAAAACAAAAAAGCCCTGCCTTATAAGGCAGGGCTTTTTTTGTTTTGATTATTATTCAGTTATTTTTTCTCTACTGCTTTGCAAGTCAATTATTCCATATTAATCTGAACTAAAATAAAATTTCATGAGTTTCATATCCTTAGTACTAAAATGCATATCCACATTTTTCCAATAATAGTTTTGCCAACAAAAAAACGCGCCTGCCGAATCGGCAAACGCGTGTGTTTACTGGTGTCCTGGAAGGGAATCGAACCCCCGACCTATCGCTTAGGAGGCGATCGCTCTATCCTACTGAGCTACCAAGACGTAAATGTTCTATTGTTTTCAGAACCCTTTTACTATAACACAAATAGAGAAAGCGTTCAATCACAAATTTTCTGTCATTCCCGGAGGCATACTCCATTCCACCAATACGTCCGTATTGAACCAAAGTCTTGTCAGGCAAATTTTAAAATTATCAAGGTTTTCCAACGGATCCAGTGTTTTAGTAACAAATTGCCGGACCGTATCGCCTTCCTGCACATCCAAAGTCAGCTTTTCATTTAAAAATTTTTCTACTTTGGCTTTTGCTTCAGCAACGCCTAAAACAATTTCTGCTTTTTTATTTTCGCTATCATATTCAACATAGCCATAATTGCCATGATAGTTCAAGGTTACAGCAAATTTGCTCATTCTTTTTCCTCCTCAAAACTTCTGCATACATTATAGCAACTCGCAGCAAATTCTACAATAAGCAGTATTACTTACGCGATTAAATTACTCTTTACTGTCTTTGCTGTACATGGGCCGCAGTCTTACTTCCATAGGAATTTTATCAGCAGCGGCCGCCAAAAGCGCTTCCTCATATAAGGAGCTCTGAGCGCTTACAGGCGTTGCTTTATTGGTGACACGTCTGTAGGTCCCGTTAGACTGCATCATATGCGCACCGACATTATCCCGCAGATACAAGTCAAGAATCTCTTTGATACGCTTAATATGCTCTTCGCTCTCGACCGGGAAAAACAGTTCCACACGATCATTGAGATTTCTGGGCATCCAATCGGCACTGGACAGATACAGTTGCTGTTCCCCGCCGTTAGCAAACCAGAAGATGCGGCTATGCTCCAGTTGCCTGCCTACAATACTGCGAACAGTGATGTTTTCGCTGATCCCTTCCACTCCGGCACGCAATCCGCAAATACCGCGTACAATCAATTCTACCTGTACGCCTCCGATCGAAGCTTCATATAATTTTTGAATGACCTGCTGATCGATCAAAGAATTCATTTTTACAATGATGTGTCCCTTGTTGCCAGCTTTGACCTGCGCTATTTCATTATCAATAAGCTCATAAATTTTATCGCGCAGCCCTAAAGGCGCCATTACCAGTTTATTCCATAATGGCGGCTGCGAATAACCTGACAGCAGATTAAAAAATGCCGAGGCGTCGCTGCCAAACTGATCGTTAGCGGTTAAAAGTCCCATATCTGTATACAGCTTGGCTGTATTGTCGTTATAATTGCCAGTGCCAAGATGAACATAACGTTTAATGCCATCGGCTTCCTTACGTACGATAAGAATGATTTTAGCATGAGTTTTCAGCCCTACAAGTCCGTAAATAACATGGCATCCGGCTTGTTCCAGACGTCTGGCCCAGATAATATTATTTTCTTCATCAAACCGTGCCTTAAGCTCTACTAATACCGTGACCTGCTTTCCATTCTCAGCAGCACGCGCCAGTGCGGCTACGATAGGTGAATTACCGCTGACACGGTATAAAGTCTGCTTAATCGCCAGAACCTTGGGGTCTGAGGCGGCATCACTAACCAGCTTTACAACAGAATCAAAGCTTTCATAGGGATGGTGCAGTAAAATATCTTTTTTCCTGATAGCGCTAAATAAATCGCTGTCATCCGGCAATTCTAAAGGACGCTGCGGCACAAAAGGCTCATAGAGCCACGGCCACATACCAGACAGACTGGCAAATTTAAAGAAACAGGTCGCATCAAGCGGTCCGTTAATTTCAAAAATTTCCTGTTCTGATAAATCAAGATTGTCACTGAGGAATTTTTTGATACGCAGATTAGCTGTTTTATTTAATTCCAAACGCACTGCTGCGCCGCGTTTTCGTTTACGCAGAGATTTCTCTACTTCCTTCAGCAAATTATCTATATCGTCTTCATCAACGTCAAGATCAGAGTCACGCGTAAGTCTAAACGGCACTACATCCAAAATTTGGCAGCCGTTAAAAAGATCATGGCAATTTTCAATGATAATATCTTCCAAAAATACAAAGGTCCGCTTGCCTTCACCCTCTACCTCGACGAGCCGCGGCAATACTGAAGGGACCTGCACCAAACCCATGCTTTGCTCTTCGTCCTGATTGATGATCTCTACCGCCAAATTCAGTGTCTTATTCGCCAAAAAAGGAAACGGTCTGGAAGCATCAACAGCCATAGGCGTCAAAACCGGATAAACAACCTCACGGTAATATTCATCCAGCCAGCCGCGTCCTTTTTCACTGATCTTACTTACACGGCAGATCCTGATACCATTACTTTCCAGCTCTTTAAGGATCGACAGCATATATTTATACTGGAGCTTGACCTGTTCATGCGCAGAAGCGCTGATTTCATCCAATTGTTCCTTGACTGTAAGTCCGGAAGCATCGCGCTGATTGATTCCATCTTCCCACTTATCCCATAGTCCGGCCACACGCACCATAAAAAATTCATCCAGATTAGACGCGGTAATCGCAACAAACTTCAAGCGTTCCAGCAGCGGCGTCGTTTTGACTGCAGCTTCCTTCAGTACGCGCAGGTTAAATTTCAGCCAACTCAATTCACGGTTAAAAAAATATTCAGGTTTGTTCAAATCTATGCTTTTCATCTATTCACTCACCCGTTCTAAAATTGCTTTCAAGCCGTAAACTTCTTCAAAAAATGTCGCTTTACCAGCGAAAGTCCATTCTTCCAAAGTCAAATCGACCTTGCTTTTAGCTTCAATTAGCATCGTTCCATCTTTAATGCTGACTTTGCAAAATTTTATTTTCTGCTGATAACTGCGGTCCATCGCATCAGCTAGACGCACTAAGGCAGCTATTTTCGCTACTAACGGCGTCAGTTCTTTTTCCATTTCCGGGCTGCCGGCCTTGTTTTCAAAGAGCTGATTGGCATGGTAATAGCTTGCCAGCGCCACGATTTTTTTATCATTATCACTGAACCCTAAAATGTCCGTTGACATAATAAGCTTATAGGTATAAAGCGAATGACTGCGCATCGAAATATATTTACCGATATCATGCAGCAGCGCCGTAGCCTGCACTAAAGTGCGGCAGTGCTCATCCATACCATGGCTTTTACTTAATTTATCAAACATTGCCAGCGCCAGCCGTTCTACCTGTTTGGCGTGCTTAACGTCATAATTATAATGTTCACCGATATTATGGATCAGGCTTAATTGCTCTTTTTCAAGCTCGGCAGCATACTCTTTATCTGTCTTCGGGCCTATATGCAGCAGCTGAATGCCATCGATAAAACGATCGGCGGTAATAATTATCTCTTTTGTCGGCACTAACGCCAGCAGCTGTTCATATAAAAGAATCGTCGGCAGTACTAATTCTGCCACACTTTCCTTTATCTTGAATACCTTTATGATCTGCGGCAGATTTAGTTTGTGGACCTTATTAAAAAGTTCCATAAACTCCTCGGCTTTAATCCTTGTTACCTTAGCCTGAGTATCCAGTCCCAACATCTGTAAAAGCAGTTCGGTTTCCGTACCGGAAAGGATCAAATAGCGGATATTGGCATCCTTCAGAGCTTCACGCACAGGCCCCATCGTACTGGCCAGAAACTCTGTCAGCGCCAGATTGAACTGCATACCATTGCGCTGATTACGGTTAAAACTTTCTTTAATCCTGATGATGCCTACATGAAAATTCTGCTGATATTTAATTTTTTCATCATCAACAAAAGTGATGCCCAACCCACCCGAAGAAATATCCATCAGCAGCATACCATAATCTTTGCCGTTAATGCCTTCACTGCGCAAAGTCTGCCTGATCGCCGTATACTTGGTATAAATTTCCTGTGGCATATCAACAACTTTTACTTTCAAACCAGTTTTGATATAAATCTGATCCAGCAAAAACACCTGGTTCAACGCTTCACGCACAGCGGTCGTTGCCTGCACACTGCATTCTTCCACACCATATTCGGTCATCAGGCGTTTGTAGCCCTGCAGCAGTTCACAGATTTCGCTGACCATACTGAAAGGGATAATTTTATTTTTAAAAGTTTCTTCGCCCAATTTGACTCTGTGGTTGCATTGTTCGATTACTTTTACCTTATTCATATTGCGGTATTCAACTATTTGCATGCTGATCATCTCTGATCCGAGATGTATCGCGGCAAAGGTTGTATAGCTTTTCTTTTTCACAAACAAACCTCCTCCATTTTATATTAAATTCGACATCAGACCTCTAAATCCTTGCACAAACGTTACTTTTTACAATTCTTTACGTAAAATTTTACAAAATCACTTAAATTACGCAGGATTTTTTTAATCTGTGAGTAATATATAAAATATATCTTTTTAATCGAGGAACGTTTTCTATTTACTGGGAGTGAAAAATATGCAGCGTATCGCAATCATCGATATCGGTTCTAACTCAGCCCGTCTTGTAATCAGCCATATTTATAAAAATGGCGCTTACAACATGGTTTATAATCAAAAAGAAGCATTGCGGCTCAGTCAGAAGCTTGATAAAACCGGTCGTTTAACAGAAGAAGCTTTCGCTTCGACCCTGGAAACGATGAAAAGCTTCGCTTATATGTGCCGGCTTTATAATGCCGACAAAACCATTGCCGTGGCTACAGCCGCTATCCGCCCAGCTCCCAACGGTACCGCGTG
>OBWM01001590.1_pt1 | contig 11784 bp, 10 predicted proteins | sample 1538041 | NCBI WGS metagenome assembly OBWM01 (sample SAMEA2580049, study PRJEB22360) | human gut metagenome | biome: human gut; feature: human-associated habitat; material: faeces | place: Denmark | collected 2008/2010
TACAAAAGAATGGAGAGTCAACATTTAGATGCAGTGGTAAAGCTGTACATAGACTATTATAATACCTATGAAGGAGGCTGCTGGACTTATGATAAAGCATATAAAAGACTCCATCAGCTCATGACGATAGAGGATGCGCTGTGTTTTATACAGATGGCTGATCATGCTATCAGCGGATTCGTCATGGGATATTTCAAAGAATTTGATGATTTGACCGGCTATTATCTGGAAGAAATCGTGATTGCCAGACAATTTCAAGGAGCACATCTTGGCACGCATTTTCTAAATGAAATGGAGAAAACCGTAAAAGAGAACGGTGCTTCCTTCATCGAGCTGCTCAGCGTAAATGATGAGATGCACTCGCATTTTTATACGAAAAACGGATACAGAAATGCAGAGAATATGATTTTCAAATGCAAACACTTCACACAGTAGCTGCACATCGTATTATCGCATGTAATTTAAGTGAGTCATTAACAGCAGCTCCCGCGTTAGCTGTTGTTTTATTGCCGGTAAAGCTTAAGAAAAAGCTTTCATGTAAATCAAACGAATAAAAGAACCTCTGCGAGGGACAGAGGTTCAGCATGAAGGCAGGTAATGGAAATGAAAAAATATTGTAAACATGATAGCTGTTTGTTTTTTTATAGGGATGGGGAAACATTCCATTACCTTTATTAAGATTTCACAAGCATTGCTTTGCTTGTGTCTATATCATACATCCCCTTTGTGAACACTACGTGAACGTTATATGAAAAGGAAAAGAAATAAGCAATACATCCATTCGTAAAGCGGGAAGCTTCATAAACTAGGGAAAAGAATTGTCTGAACAATTCCTATCGTGGTAAAATAGACTGGAATGTGAAAGGAGTGCAGATTATGAATAAGCTGTGGGGACATTTTAAAACAATAACTGCACACAAGCTTGCGGTCACAAAGCTGTGTTTTCGCTGTGGTTTATATAAACAGGGACTTCTGCATGATCTATCCAAATACACTCCTGTTGAATTTTGTGCAGGTGTCAAGTATTTCCAGGGAAATCGCAGTCCCATTGATTATGAAAAGGAAGTAAAAGGCTATTCCCTAGGCTGGCTGCATCATAAAGGCCGCAACAAGCATCACTGGGAATACTGGCTGGATAATGCCGTAGGCGGTATCCGTCCGGTGAAAATGCCACTTCATTATCTTGTGGAAATGTACTGCGACCGTACTGCCGCTTCCCGCATCTATATGAAGGAAAATTATCATGACGGAAGTGCGTACGAATACTTCATGAACGGCTATGACAATGTTATCATGCATGAAGAGACAAAGGCAATGCTGAAGATGATTCTGGAATATCAGCGTGATCATGGAACGGACGCTACTGTTGATTTTATACGAAAAGAGATACTGAAGAACTGAAATAAGTTTCAAATAGTCTCTTCCTATAGAGAAAACAAAGGCCAGAATGCAGCCTTTGTTTATTTTATATCCGGTATGCTTTCCTCCTCCAGCTCATAAGGCAGAAATTCCGCAAGCAGATGCTTCTGACGGAGATGCTCTTCAATTTCATCCAGTATTTCCTGTGAATCCGCTGTTACATGATGAAAGTGATAACCTGCGGTCACATTCATCAGTGGAGTTGATTTACCTGTCTTTAGATTTTCCAGTAAAACTGCCACATCCCGGCGGTTTCGGATGCGCAGAGGCGCCGACATTTTTCCATAGGCTCTGTGATTCACCATCACATCCTCCACACTTCCTCCAAGATCAACAATCGTTTCCAGCTCTTCACTGATCTGCTCTGTTGTGTGACAGACCTTAAACAGGCGAACTGCTTTTTTTGTTTCATTCAATATATAGCCCCGTGCAGTGGCGATGATCGGATATCCCTCCGTACGCAGCAGAGCAATATCCTGTACCACAACCTGACGGCTGACACCAGTATCTCTTCCCAGTGCACCACCGGAGAGTGGACGGGAAGACTGCCTCATCATGGTCAGAATACGTTTTCTGCGCTGAGAGCCTGTCAAAGCTGTAGCCATAGGGCTGTCTGCTACTTTCTTATCCATATGATTTTCTCTTTACTTACCAAGGACGCTCAAATGCTTCAGGCTGATATCCAGAATCGGAGCGGAATGTGTCAATGCTCCACTGGATACATAATTCACACCGAGATCCTTCATCAGCTCAATGTTTTCTTTTGTGATATTACCGGAGCATTCCGTTTCTGCACGTCCGTCAATCAGCTGTACAGCCTCCTTCATCTGGGCAGGGGTCATATTGTCCAGCATGATAATATCTGCACCGGCCTCCACTGCTTCCTTCACCATGTCAAGATTCTCTGTTTCGACTTCGATTTTACGGACAAACGGCGCATGCCTTCTTGCGGCCTCAATTGCCTGCTTTACACCGCCTGCCGCATCGATATGATTATCCTTCAACAGCACCCCGTCGGATAAATTATAGCGATGATTTTTTCCGCCTCCGACAAGAACAGCATATTTCTCAAACACCCGCATGCACGGTGTTGTTTTTCTAGTGTCTACCAGACAGGTTTTAGAGCCTTCCAGCATATCCGCTACGTTTCTGGTATATGTGGCAATTCCACTCATTCTCTGTAAATAATTCAACGCAGTCCGCTCACCGGATAGCAGAACACGAATATCCCCGTGCACCTTCCCCATCAGCTGACCGTTTGTGACCTTATCTCCATCCTTAACAAGGAAATCAACCTGTGTTTGCGGATCCAGCAGCGTAAATACACGCTCGAAAATCTGAAGACCGGCAATGATGCCGTCTTCCTTGCAAATAAGCTGAACCTCTCCTTCCTTATAATCAGGCATAACGGAGCAGGTTGTTACATCCTCACCGTTAATGTCCTCCTCTAAAGCGAGACGGATATATTTATCAGCAACAAGCTGCATCGTAATTGGATTCATATGCTTTTTTTCCTTTCCGGCAGACTGTTATGTTATCAGCTGCTCTTTTCGCAAAAACAAGACTCTCCAGCAGACTGTTGCTGGCAAGGCGATTCTTCCCGTGCACACCGTTACAGCTGGTTTCTCCAACAGCATACAGATGCTGCATTGTTGTCTGTGAATGACTTTCCACATGGATTCCTCCCATAAAATAATGCTGCGCAGGAACTACCGGGATACTTTCCTTTGTAATATCATAGCCTTCCTTACGGCAGGCCTCCTGAATGTTTGGAAAATGACTTTGTATGGTCTCTTTGGGGACATTTTGAAAGGACAGCCAGACATGCTCGGTGTCATCCTTCTTCATTTCCTCAAAAATAGCCTGAGATACAACATCTCTTGGCAGCAGCTCATTTACGAAGCGTTCCCCTTTTTTATTCAGTAAAATCGCCCCATCTCCTCTGGCAGACTCGGAAATCAAAAAGCTTCTTCCCTTTTTTCGGCTGTACAGGCTGGTCGGATGAATCTGCACGTAATCCAGATGATCCAGCTGAATCCCATGCTTTTTACAAATGCGCAAGGCGTCTCCTGTAAGACTTGGATAATTGGTGGAATGCTCATACAAACCACCGATACCTCCTGTCGCAAGCACCGTATCCTCTGCATGGACATGGACAACCTGCTGATCTTTGGTTTCCAGTGCGATTCCCTTGCAGACACCATGCTCGACAAGCAGATCACACATCCGGGCATGCTCCATAACAGTAATATTCGAACAGCTTCGAACATGCATCTGCAGGGCAGTCGTAATTTCTTTTCCTGTTATATCCTTATGGAAGCATATCCTTGCACGGGAATGTCCTCCCTCACGGGTATATCGCAGACTTCCATCCTCATTTTGTTCAAAGCGGACACCCAGCCGAAGCAGTTCTTCTATAATTGGTCTGCTCTGCCGAATCATGATGTCAACACTCTCTCTGTTATTTTCATAATGGCCTGCACGCATGGTATCTTCAAAATAGGCAGTATAATCTTCTTCATCAGGAAGCACACAGATCCCCCCCTGTGCCAGCATGGAATCACATTCCGCCATATCCCCCTTACAGATCATCAGTATTCGCATGGTTTCCGGCAGATTTAAAGCCGTATAAAGACCTGCAACTCCACACCCTGCAATGACGGCATCATAATACATATCTGATTGCATAATTCGCCTCCTTAAGGCGGTTTACGCCGCAAGCTCCAGCATTCTGTTCAGGGTTGCCTTTGATGGCTCGGCGATATTCGAAGCTACAGCTGCACCGTTTTCTCCAGTACGCAGAACGTGCAGAATACCATCCAGTGTAATCTTCTTCATATCCATGCATACCGGCTCTGTTTTCGGAAAGTAAAATGTCTTCTTAGGATTCTGCTTTTCAAGCTCATAGCGGACACCAATCTCCGTAGCAATGATAAACTCCTTTGCATTGCTTGCAGCTGCCTGCTTCAAAATCCCGGTTGTTGAACCGATATAATCTGCAATCGAAAGCACAGAGGCATTACACTCCGGATGAGCAAGCACTTCCGCAAGCGGATGCAGCTGCTTCAGCTCCTGGATTTCCTTTACCTTCATTTCCTCATGAACCGGACAGTATCCCTTTACCAGCATGACATTCTTTTCCGGAACCTGCTCTGCCACATAACGTCCCAGATTTTTATCCGGGATAAATAAAATATTCTGATTGGGCAGCTTCTTCACAATCTGCACTGCATTCGCTGAGGTGACGCATACATCCGACCATGATTTGATCTCAGCAGTTGAGTTGATATAGCATACAACTGCAAGGTCCTCATAACGTGCCCTTACATCATCAATCTCTTCTTTTGTTACCATATGTGCCATCGGACAGTCAGCGGACGCATCCGGCATCAGCACTGCTTTGTCCGGATTTAATAGCTTTCCACTCTCTCCCATAAAGGAAACTCCGCAAAAAACCAACACCTTATTCGTCAGTTTGGACGCCACCTTACTCAGATAGAAGGAATCTCCTACATAATCTGCAATCTCCTGCACCTGTGCAGGTACGTAGTAATGTGCCAGCAATACGGCATCCTTTTCAAGCTTCAGCTGTTTAATTTCTTCCTGTTTTGTCATATCCTTTGATGATACTGCTGATTTATGCAGTATCTTCATCTCCCTTTCTCTAAACCGTTGTATCTGCCTCAGTATAGCATATATAATGACAGGTGACAAGACACATGTCTGATGATTTGTATAAATAATGATTGTTTGTAATACACATAATTCATACGAAAATAAAAAATGCAGAAAAGGACTTCATCTGCATAGAAAGGCTCATAAATAAAAAAAGATCAAGTAATCTAAAAGGTTCTTTCTTTAAGGTGTATGCAAAAGGGAGAATACAACTTTTATTGATAAATACAATAGTGTTGTATTCTCCCTGTTTTATTTACCCACAATTGAGAAAGAACCATCTGAAAGAGCCTGATCTTTATACGTTTTTTCGTTTTTAATATCGCCTGAAAATGAAATCGAATCATCTGACTTTTGTTTTTTCTTTATTCTTCCTCAATGCCGCCCAGCATTTCCAGCAGGCGGTTTAAATCTTCATTGCCATCATAGCGTATAGTAATCTGCTTCTCATCAATGCGTACCTTTGTTTGGAAACGGCTCTGCAGGCGATCCTGTACCTTATCCAGATTGATATCCCGCTGCTTCTTCTCCGGTGCACTTTTCGGTTCATTCATATTTTTAACCAGTGTTTCCACAGCACGCACACTCAGATGAAGCTGAATGGCTTTTTTTGCCACATCCTCTATTTGTGATGCATCCTTTAAACCAAGCAGAGCACGCACATGTCCCATACTCAGCTGCTTATCGATAACATACTGCTGTACCGGTTTTGGAAGCTTTAACAGCCGCAGCATATTCGCCACATGCTCTCTTGACTTCCCAATCCGCTTCGCCAGCTCTTCCTGTGTATAGCCAAGCTTCTTGATCAGCTTTTCATAGCCCTGTGCTTCCTCAATGGCATTCAGATCCTCGCGCTGAATATTTTCCAGCAGTGCGATTTCCATCATCTGCTGATCATCAAATTCCATTAGAATAGCAGGGATGGTTTTTAATCCGGCAACCTTGCTGGCCCGCAATCGGCGTTCTCCGGCAATCAGTTCATAGCCCTTAACCGCTTTCTTGACCAGTATAGGCGTAAATACACCATGCAGCTTAATAGAATCAGCCAGCTCCTGAATCTTGTCATCATCAAAGTTTTTTCGCGGCTGATACGGATTCGGTTTTACATCCTTTACCTCAACCTCAAATTTGGAGTCCTCATGAACCTCAGTCTTTCCCTGCTGAATATCCTCCAGCACATTACCGACATCTTCACCAAAGATGGCAGACAATCCTTTTCCAAGTCTTGCGCTATTCTCTTTTTTCGGCATTCATCCACCTCCCTATCTGGCTTTTGCTTTCTTATTCATCTTCACAACTTCATTCGACAGCCCTGCATATGCCTTTGCGCCTTCACAGCGGACATCGTATTCAAAAATGGACATTCCTCTGGACGGTGCTTCACTCAGCTTGACATTTCTAGGTATGTAATTCTTATAAACGCGATCCTTAAAGTGCTGACGTACCTCCTGCTGTACCTCAACGCTCAGCTTTGTTCGTGCATCATACATTGTAAGCACAACACCCTCAATCATCAGATTACGGTTGAAGAGCTGCTGTACCAGACGAATGGTCAAAAGCAGCTGTGTAACTCCCTCCAATGCATAATACTCACACTGTACCGGTATAATTACAGAATCCGCTGCAGTTAAAGCATTTGTATTCAACAATCCCAAAGAAGGCGGACAGTCAATGATGATAAAGTCATATTCATCCTTGATCAGCTCCAGCTTATTCTTTAGCAGCTCTTCTTTTCCTACTTCAAATTTTACCATTTGCAAATCGGCTCCCGCCAGTGCAATACTTGCAGGAACAATATCGATTGGTGGAGATGTCAGCTTCTTCCGGATATCCTCCACCTTGTAATCCTCCATAATCAGATTATAAACAGAAAGCTTATCCTCACCGACCTCTGCACCGACACCCTGAGTGGCATTTCCCTGGGGGTCAAAATCGACCAGAAGCACTTTATTGCCAAGGTATCCCAAGCCTGCAGCAAGGTTAATTGATGTCGTCGTCTTACCTACGCCGCCCTTCTGGTTGGATACCGCTATGATTTTACCCATAAGATCATTTCCTTTCTATTTTGGAATGCGAATGGTAATGATTACTTCATCCTCATGTTCCTCTTCGTTTATTTCTGCCGCTGTACCGGCGCGATTCACCATACTGACCGCCTGATGGATCGTATTGATCGCGATTTTAATATTCTTGCTGATACCCTTCAGCATCACTTTTTTCTTTTCTTTTTTCGGTTGTGCCTGTTCCTTCAGCATTTTTTCCGTCTGTGCAACCGTCATGCCCTTTTTCACAATTTTTTCGAGGGCATCGTGCTGTTTTTCTTCATCCAGCCCAATCAGTGCCCGTGCATGCCGTTCGCTGATTTTTTTAGTACTGACAGCCTCCTGCACATCCTCATCCAGATTCAACAGACGGATTTTATTCGCAATAGACGACTGACTCTTGCCGACACGCAATGCCAGCTGACTCTGATTCAGTCCGGAATATTTCATGATCTCCACATAGGATTTCGCTTCTTCAATCGCACTCAAATTCTCTCTCTGGATATTTTCAACCAGTGCCATTTCCGCCATTTGCACTTCATTGGCATCCATGATCAGAACCGGTACATCAGCACCGTTCAGCTTCAGTGCACGGAATCTTCGCTCACCTGCAATAATCTGATATCTTCCATCCATCTCGCGAACCGTGATTGGCTGAATCAGCCCGTTTTCACGAATGGATTGTGCCAGATCCATCAGCGCTTCATCATCAAATTCCAGACGCGGCTGATAAGGATTCGGCTCGACCAGATCAATATCCACAATTCTTGTATCTTTCATTCTATTCCTCCTCAAAGGGGATTTTTCTTCATCTGTGCAAACGGTCTCGGATATTTCTTCGGTGTCGGTCTCGTTTTTACAAAAACGAAATTGATCCGCTGTGATCCATCTGACAATGTATGCACATCCCTCTGCTTCATTTCACAACCCAGAAGTCGAATTGCTTTTTCAGCCAATGCGTATTCTTCATCCCCATTGGCACCCTTTAGCGCGAGGAAGCTGCCCTGCTTCTTCACCAGCGGTATGCACAGCTCACTTAGTAGCGGCAGATTCGCCACAGCTCTTGCACTGACGATATCAAAGCTTTCCCGATGGTCCTTTGCATAGACCTCAGCGCGTTCATGCACACAGGCAACGCCCTTGAGCTTCAGCTTGTCGCATAATGCATTTAAAAAAGTAATTCTTTTTCCCAGAGTCTCCACAATTGTCAGCTCCAGCTCGGGATATATGATTTTTAAAGGTATTCCCGGAAAACCTGCCCCCGCCCCGACATCACAGAAGCTGCCCTGTATCGACATATCAAAGGAAGGCAATATGGAATCCAGAAAATGCTTTTCATAAATCTCATCCGGATCGGTTATGGCGGTTAGATTTATCTTCTGATTCCATTCGATCAACATGGATGCGTACTCTTCAAACTGCCGAAGCTGATGCTCCTGCAATATCATACCGTGCTTTGCAAGCACCTTGGAAAAGTCTTCTTTATGAAATATATTGGACATAGTATCCCTCCAGCACCTACTATTATATCAAAGAACACTCTCTAACTAAACATTTTGTTTGTGAATTTTCCACATAGAGCAGCTCGTAATATGTAATCGCTTTATAACAGGGAGAAAAACAGATATATTGAACCTGTAGGCTATTGTCTTACTGCAACATGTAGGTAATAAAAGTTCTTTCTTTGAAATAGCTACGGGTTATCCATAGCATATGATATGAATGAAGTTCATACAGCAGCAGTTCATATCTTGTGAGAACTCCAACAGCACTGTGATTCAAGTGGATAAGTGAAGCGTCAAAAAAACCTCTGACAGCATTTCACATGTGCCAGAGGCTTTATCATTTACTTGTATTTTATCACATCCATTTCTTCTTATCTATGTCTTTGTATAAGATACAAATCTTAGGATTCAAATCAAATTACAATACATCATGACAAGCTTTCAATGAACGCTTCGTATTTGAACTATTAATGGAATCTGCAGTATTTTCTTTCAACCATATCTGTTGCAGGTTGCTGATTTGCTTTATCCCTGCTTCTTACGTAATCTGCATTCCTCCTGATGCTTTCTATATTTTTTCCTGACTTTGCCGGAAGTGATGGTTCTTATGATATCCTTCCAATCTCATCAGTTTAGATAGTTTCAGGTTCCATATGACATCTTTTTGTTAACCGGATACACATCCTGATCTTTGTAACGGACAACAATTCTCATGTTTCGTTTCTCATCAGTTTCTCCTTAAACGCTTGCTTTCCCATCAAATCATAGTCCAGCCGGTCATAAGATATAGATCTATTTACTTAACCATCGATATTCAACAGCCGTTCGATTTGTCTACTTGTATTAACATTCAAATTACCTTGGAGTTTTCTGTTTTACCAGTTGATACGATCACTCATATCATTTCCTGATACCTTGTCTGCTGTCACCAGTTCTTCTTCAGGCTTAAACTTCCGATGATCCACACCGTATTTCCGTTTTACGTTAGATTATTATGATATTCGAATAACTTTCTTTCCACTGACAAGCTCCTATACAAGAAACCCTTTCACGCATCAGCTTCTAATGACAAGTTCCAGAATAATCTAACTAGCTAACTGTCCCATTTTCTCACCGCTCTCTTTTCTTTGTTATTTCTTTTACACCTTTATTATATTCGCTGAACAGCTGCTGTAAAGGGTTGTGGAATAATTTGCAGAAATTTGGAATAATTGGTAATTTACCTACGTTATACTTCCCATAATCTCATTTCTGCTAGAATCCCCAAGCAAAATTAGAGTCCAAATTTTCAATGATAGGCAGGGGATGTAACGATAATCTTTATTGTTTTATATGCCTGATTCCCATGCCCGTCATACGCAGATATATGAACAGTATGAACGCCAACAGCATCCTCATCAAAACTACAGGTCTGGTTATTTTCATCACAGGTATATTCATAATAGCGGTATGCTTTATCCCCATCTTTTTCCTGCAAATCAAACTCCACTAACTACACTTAATGTGACGAAAATATCGTCTGACAAATTGAATTTGTTTATTTCCTGTTTACTCTTCAAGTATATATCACATATTTAGATTTGTAAAGAGGTTATGTGAAATAAAGATATATCAAAATTTTAGTAATTCAAATTTGTAAATCAAGGTATTTTAGTTTTGATGTTTTTTGACCTCAATAACTGTAAAAGGTTTTTCTTTGAAATCAACGTAAATGGATATGAACGTTTTTTTGATCAGACTTTTTTGTTCTATATATTCATATTCTGAAAACCTTTTACTCGATTTTCTAAATTTCGTATTTTTATCTCAATCTTTTTTTGAATGATTAAGGCCTCTTCTCTTTCCTCTTTGAATTTATCATAGTCCAAATAACCATTATCATATTCTTCATTGATACAGACTAATCTTTGCCTGATTCTTTCCAACCGCAGTTTAAGATTGTTTGTGAATTCAATATTGTCTTTACTAGTAGTTATTTGCCTGATATGAGGGACTATCTCTCTTAATAGTTTTGTTTCGTTGATTCGTTTATTACAGTTCGGACAGTAATAGTATTTATAGATTTTTTTGTTTCTTCTAGAATGTGCTGAAGAATAATGAATCGTAGGTATTTCTGTGCATAATATTCTACATTGATGGCATATTACCATGTTCTTAAATAAATATTTGTATCGCATTTCTTTTTTTCTATGACTCATAATCATTTGCATCTCTTCAAAGTATTTTTTTGAACAATAGGCAGGGGAATGTCCTTCAATGTCTACGTATTTTGTTAGTAATCGACCGTATAATAGAGGATTCGTTACAAGCTTATGTAGTTTCTGATATGTCCATTTGATTTCAAGAGCATGTTTTGAATTCAACTCTCTTACGATAGATTCTAGTGAACGTTTTTCATCATGCACTAATTGTAATATGTATAAAATCGTATTTACTGAATCCGGATCGATTTCAATTTTTCTTCCCGAATTATTACTTTTTTTTAGAAATTTCCATCCGATTGGTGGGTTAGCGCTTCCATGCGGATAATTCCCATTTTTAGCAGTAGTTATTAAACCTGTGTATGTCCGCTTTCTATCTCTTCTAACTTCAGCTTCATCTGATATATTGACGATTCTTGCTCCAATGGCCAGATCTGGATTTTCCTCAATATCCTCCAAACTTACCCAATCATTATTAGCTGAAATTACTGTAACATTATACTTACGAAAAACGTAGCGTAAAGAATTACAATGATTCACATCACGAGAAAGACGGGATGCCATCCAGATATACAAAAAGATTTGATCTTCTTTTTCATTAGCAATTTCCCGTAACATCTTTTGTAAATGTGGACGCTGCAATGTGGTTCCAGAAGCGCCATAATCAATGACCCATTTTTGAATCATTCGACCATCTCTTTTGGCGAGACTTTCACAAATCCTTTTTTGTGATGCGACGCTGTAATTTGCACGATTCCTTTCTGAAGAGCTTCTACGAATATAACCATATGTTTTCATTTATATACCTCCTTGGTTATTTTAGATATAGACTTTGTTAAGGTCTACATTTTCTAGGAGGCATATAATAATAGGAATGTCAAATTATATAATTTGACATTCCTATTATTATATGTTATTCAATACCTTTTGTGCATAACTAGT
>OBWM01001591.1_pt1 | contig 11753 bp, 15 predicted proteins | sample 1538041 | NCBI WGS metagenome assembly OBWM01 (sample SAMEA2580049, study PRJEB22360) | human gut metagenome | biome: human gut; feature: human-associated habitat; material: faeces | place: Denmark | collected 2008/2010
TGAGGTATACCCTCTATTTCATACTTTTTCTTACCAATCCATATATAATATTTTTCAACACAACTTTTATATGCTATCTCCAAATTTTCAATAAGAGAAGTCATTGTATCCTTATTTTGAATTTGAAGTAACATGGTCAAAATATCAGCATCTGTAAAATGCACTCTACAACCATTCTTTATATACAAAAATCTCGTAAGTTTTCCCTTCCTAATTATGTAGTTCTCGTTTATACTTCCATACAATTTCACTCTAAGGGGAATATTACATACAAAAGTCTTATCTTCTTTCTTAATCCTGTTTTTCTTACGTTCTCTCCGATATCTTTCATCTAAGTCTTCTATAAAATTACTCATCCTTTTTCCTTCAGTGAATTTTGAATCCACAATAACTATTCAAATAATTTTGTAATGTCCCGATACCGATTTACCACCCGGTAAATCTCTACATACTCTTCTCCCACTTTATAAATAATCACATAATTCTCCCAAACTGCATACTTGTAATCTGTTCGGAAACTGACTCTTTTGGAGAGATCTGCACCTATCCCTGGAAACATCTGAATATTCTCAAATTTACCGTAGATTTCTTTAATCGTCTTTGCCGCATATTCTGCATTATCCTCAGCGATATAATCACGAATTTCTTTTAAATCCGTTGCAACTAATGGGTTAATTCGTAATTTCAGCATAGTCTATTCCCCCACAAGTGCTTTTAATTCGTCCAAGCTAAGCCAGCCTTCGCCGTCTTTGACTGCCTCCTCTGCCTCCTGCAACTTCATTAATAGCTTTTTCTCTGCACGATCACGCTCATAATCTTCTATATCAAGCACAACAAACCGTCCTCTGCCATTCTTAGTAAGATATACAGGTTCACCTTTGCGACAGTTTTTCAGGACTTCATTATAATTTCTCAAATCAGATACCGGTAAAATATTAGCCATATTCTTTCAGCTCCTTCCTTGATTCCATATTGTTTCTACTATCTATATTATACCCAAAAAGCTGTAAAATTCAACGTGAATTTTTACAGCTTTTATTCATATACCATTTTCTATTATCACTTGTTGCTTTCCTTGGCAATTGTATTCATTGAAGTGATGACTATCTTACAAGGATAAGCCTTTTCCCATCTGCTTTGATTTTTTGATGTATAGAGTAACCGCTAATACCAATGATAAAATATCAGCTACTGGCTGAGCCCAGATCAATCCTGTTTCCTGAAAAAAAGCGGCAAGAATAAACATACAAGGAATATAAATTAATCCCTGGCGGGAAATATTTACTATAAGAGATTCCTTTGCTGCACCACAAGCCTGCAAAGCGTTAGTAATTACATAGAAGACTCCAAACAAAAAGCTGGTGCTAAGAAGAATTCTCGAGAAAGATACCCCATAAGCAAATGCATTTTCATCGGTTAAGAATGCATGAACAATCTCATCGGTGAAAAGATAACATACACCTGTCAGTAATGTACTCAAAATAAACGCAAATATCAATGAAAACCGGAGAATCTTCTTGTGTCTGTTCCATTTCTTTGCACCAACGCAGTATCCTAAAAGTGGCTGAATTCCCTGCCCCAAACCAATACAAACCATACCAGTCATCATGGTAACTTTCATAGCCACCCCAGCACCGGCAAGTGCCATATCTCCATACCTTGCCATCTGGCTATTCATAACAATCTGAGAAATACTCATCATCAAAGAACCAAGTGCTGCTGGGATTCCAATACTTAGTACACCAGAAGCTACTTTCTCTCTGATTGTAAAAATACTCAAATTAATGCTAAGAATTGATCTCCCTCTGAGGAAATATAAAATATAATAACACGCACCGACCACATTCCCGATGACTGTTGCAATAGCAGCTCCTGCAATATTCCACTGAAATCCAAGAATCATAATCGGATCAAGTATTACATTTAACAGATTTCCTAAAAGCTGTCCCATCATAGCCTTTGTCGATTGCCCCTCTGCCCGAAGTATGTTGGAATAACAATTGGAAATCAGAACAAATGGTCCCGACGCACTCACAATTGTTAAATATATTTTTGCATACTCCCATGTATCCTTACTTGCTCCTACAAAAATCAAAATATAATCCATGCACACAAAAAATAATATTGACATGATAATTCCAACACCTACGCAGCTCCACATACAAAACGAACATACTTTCTTTGCATAATCCTTTTTTCCTTCTCCCATTGCACGAGATATTACTGAAGTCCCTCCAATTCCAAAAATCGTGCCAACTGCCATAAAAAGTAAGAATACCGGTGTCGCTAATGAAACTGCTGCAATCTGTATGTCATCATGAGTCTGTCCGATAAAAAATGTATCCGCCAGATTATAAATAAGTACCATCAGCATAGCCGCCATTGCAGGCAATGCGTTTTTTAATACTGCTGTTGACACCGTTTCTTTCTCAAATACTTCCAATGATTTATTGTTATCCATATTTTCCTCCTTTTTAATAGCACGCTATTATTTTATCCAAAAGATATACCCGCTGAATTATGCGGGCACATTCTTATTTTATATTAATTGCCACTCTGGAAAGCAATGTATGAAACAATTCCTTTTCTTCTTTTGAAAATCCACATATAAGCAATTCTTCTGTTTCATTCATATATCTTTCAGCTTCTTCACAACAATTCTCTCCAGCAGAAGTAATTCGGACCAGCTTAATTCTTTTATCCGAGATGTCCCCCAGTGATTCTACAAATCCTTTTTTTTCTAATCTTTTCACAATTCCGGCAATTGTAGATTGAGCTAATTGAAAATGCTGCTCAATTTCTTTCATGGAAAGCTGTTTTTCTGTAGCTCCGCGCAAACCCATTAATACAGCAATCTGCATCATGGTTAGATCTTTCGGACGTAATTGATTGTTTGCTTTTTTTTCAAGACTGTCATGTATTCGCTTAAGCAACAAGCCATTTGACATATAGTCCATCAGTGAATATCTCCTTTACTTCACATTAATCATTTCCAAAAACAATAGCACACTATCGTTTCTTTGTCAATAGTATGCTATTGTTTTTTCATCTGAATGTTATCTCGCAAAAAATTTATTAGTATTTCTAACTTTCTCTAATCCCAATACACTTTTCTATACTTGCTCAAGAAGCAGCCTTTCAACTGTTCTGTATAATTACAAATAAACAATGTCTTTTAAAACAATTTCCTCCGCACTAGCACGAATATTATCTGACAGCGCAACCCATTTCAGCTGATTCTGCATCTTCATTCTTTCTGAAACTCCCTGTTTTTCTGCTATCTGCGCTACCAGAATTTCCATCCGCTCATGCGCTTCCCGATCCACCCTGTTCAGATGCTCATTAAGCTTCCCCTGCAGGATCAACATCTGATAGTACGCTTTTCTGTGCTCCTTGAGATAAGTTTTCCGGAGCATTCCATACTTCCCATAATGCGCTTCTTCGTCTTCAGGCAACTCCAGATCCGGCAGATAATAATCCCCATACAAAGTGTAACCCAGACCATTCTTTTCATCGTAAATATGTTTTTCCATAGCGTAAATCCTCCTTATCTTGTGTCCCAATCATGCGACCGCTTATTTACTTTTCTTCTGTTTTTCTCAGCCATCTCTCTGCTTTTTTCGTTCTGAATGAGATACTCTGAACGTTCTTCTCCAACTGCACGTTTTAATCGTCGATAATCCTTATTTTCTTCCAATAGAAGGGCATTTTCACTTATCAATTCCTGTTTCTGCTCGGCTAATATATGATTAGAATTTTTCAACCTGTCATACTTATAAACGACCTGATCTAACTGCTCTTTTACTTGAATATATTTCAGATACAAGCCATATAGCAGCTCTTTCAATTCACTGATTACCGGAAATGCTTTTTTATCTCGGTAGCTCTTGGCACTTTCCAGCATCCCAGCCTCTGGAAGTACCTCATCAACCGGTTTCGAGAATTCACCGGCATATTTCTGGAGCTCTTTTGCAATAATTTTTGCTTTGTTCAGACTCTTCTCATATTTATCGGCAGCTGCTTTTGCCTGTTCTGCTTCCTTTTCTGCCTGGGCACGCTCTGCTTTCTTTTTCTGCAGCTCATCCCCAGTCTGCAACAATTCCTCATGGAGATTATCTGCCAGTTCATGGCATGCAGCCGTTTCCTTCTGTAGCTGTGCTTTCTGCTCTTCCAGAGCTGCCACTTCCTGCTCACGCTGTTCCTTTTTGAAATTTAAGACATCCAGATGCTCCCGGTGTGTACCTTTTTGCTCCCAGATCATCCCATATCTTTCTGCGATCATCGCCAGCTCTTGTTTCTCCGATTCCATCCACTGATTATATTCTGTATTTTCCCTGCCCTTTCCGACAAATCCTCTGGATGCCAATGCTTGTTTCATGGATACTCTTGTATCCGGCCCACGTTTACTTCCAGTTACATACGGCACAAAATCAATATGAAGATGTGGTGTTTCCTCATCCATATGAAGATATATACCGAATACCCGGAACTGTGGGTTTCTCTTTTGAAAGTCTTTTGCAAAATCAAGCAATGCCAGTCTGGCAATCTGCCCTTCTCTACTTAAGCACCCGGTATCGTCTTTATTCCCAATTTGAAAGATTGCTTCGTGGAAAACTTTCTCCTGTTTTCCAGTTCGGATGTGCTCATAATAATCTTCAATTTTTCTGTCTTTCCGTTTTTGTTTTGCGTTGTACCGTTCAATTGCTTCATCAAATAATTCATGGTAAACGTCCTTCACATTCTCTGACTGCAGTACCACGTTTCGGATTGTCCTGGCAGCATCTACGTTTTCTGCAATAAACTTTCTCTCATTGTGGGCGATAGAACCTTTTCCAATCATACCGCTTATTGTCCTTTTCATTTCCACTTTTCTCACCTCCCTCGCTTATAAAAATGCCGGATACGGCAAAAAGAAATATGCGCCGGAAACGGCGGTTTTGTTACTTTTGTCAAAAGTAACGCAAAAGCACTTTCGACAGCCGTACCGTCCATCAAAAGTACCCTTGCGCCCTGCCGGGGGCTTTTCCTCCCTTCGGTCGGTATGGCTGTGCCCGGTTATATCCTTACCCGGATATATTCCAGATCACCACGGTAAGGTGTCCCCACCAGATACCAGTTCCGGGCAGCATCCATTTCCATCCGGGTCTCTACCCATTTGCCATCCATCAAAATCTGCAGACATTCCCCACAGTGCAATCCGGTATCAATCCATAAGTCCGATGACAAGATACCGTATCTTCCGTTGTTGCTGTTGTAACCAAGTCTACCTTCTCTCATTTTCACTTTCTCCCTTCATTCATCTTTATCTCAAGGATGCCCTGAAACAGGGCTCCCTTCGCAGCCATTCACCTATCGTTAGTGCAAGAATATTCCGTCTGCACTTACCAGTCTGTTCCTTGTTTGCTATCTACAGGTGCGTGACACGCTCCTGTCATAGGGTAGTCAACAAGAACTGTTACCATCGGAAACTGTCCGGTATGCCTCGTCTATCCAGATATTCCTGCCGGGATTTTTCCCGTTCTTCCTCTGTAGAGGCAGTTTTCGACTTTGTATATAATTGCCGGTTCGCCATACGATCCACCTTTTCCATAAGCCCTTTGCAGATTTCCTCTGAATAGCTTTGATCTTCCATCAAATGATAGGAAACAAGCTGTCGGAACAGGTTAAACGGTATCTGTACATTCTTAATTTCCATATAGTCTCCTTTCAAGGTGGCAAGATGCCCTGTTCTTAAGAAATGGTCATCTTGCCATCTTCCTTTTATTCTGACAACATCCAGAACCATTGATTGCCACGTTTTACAGAATCAATCTCCAGTTCCAGTTTTGCGTTTCGCAGTGTTTTCTTCTTAATCCCACGCTTTTCAGCTTCTTCTTCAATCTTTCTCTGGGCCATACCACCGTTAGCCAGTATTTCCAGCAAGAACTCTTTCGCTTTCCGGCTTTTTTGCCCTCTGCTGTCACCACTGAGTAGATCATCTGCGCTGATGTCATATTCCCCAATCCATTCAAAACCCGTCTCCTTATCCAGACGGAATGCTATGGATTTTCCTTCCGGTGCAAGGGAGCTTTTTACATGACATACCACACGAATTTCTGGTTCATCCTTAATTCGCCCAACAATCAGCACACTTCTGGCTGCCGCCTGAAAATCAATAGAACCTAAGCCACGATAGGAAGACTTTCCATTGCTGTTTTTATTCATATGCCCGATCAGAATGATTGCACAGTGATATTTCTCTGCAAGCACCGCTACACGTTTCATTAACGGGCGGATTTCATTTGCCCGGTGCATATCCACCTCTGCACCAAGGAAGCCTTGTATTGGGTCTAATACCACCAGACGGGCTTTTGTCTGTACAATAGCTTCCTCCAGCCGGATATCCAGCATAGTAAGTGGCTGCTCCCGGTCATCAATGACCAGCACTTTGGAACAGTCAGCACCAGCCGCCAGAAGCCTCGGCTTGATCGTATCGCCCAGCCCATCCTCTGCAGTCTGGTAAATAACATTCACGGGCTCCATTGGACTTTCCAATAATTTCGTATCAGAATCAGCAGCCATTTCTGCTCCACTCTTTTCCTCAGTTGCCTGTTCCTGCTCCGGCAGAATCTTTTCTCCTCTGGTCAATTTTGCAATAATCTGAAGCACCATTGTGGTCTTACCTTCACCGGGATCTCCCTGAATAATCGTTACCTTCCCAAAAGGGATAAATGGGTAAAACAGCCATTCAATCTGCTCTACCTCCACCGTTTCCATATTGATCAACTTTAGATCCGGCTCCATCCTTTTTGTTTCTGTTTTCTTTATCTCTACTCTGTTTGTTTCCATCCGTTCCTCCTTATTTTCCCGTTGAAAGAAACAGGAGATTTTGATAGAATACCCATAGAAAGTTTTGGTCTGAGTATTCTACCAAATCCCTGCCTTTAGGTGTTTGCCGACACTTAAAGGCTTTTTACTGTCCATCTTTCATCCCTTTCATCGTTACCGCAATCTGTTCAATCACATCCAATAAATCCTTTGATACTTCCCCACCTCCTTCAATTCGCCGCAGTTCCTCCAGAACTTTCGCCAGTTCCGTTTTCAGTGCCTTATACACTCTTGGATTCCCTACTACGACAATTTCTTTTTCCAGCAAGCGCCGGACAATGTACTGCTGCTTCGTAAGTCCAGATAACCTGACCATCGTTTCAATCAATTCATCCTCTTCTGGTGATACTCGGAAAGCTACGGTCTTATTTCTCCAACGTCCCTGACTGTCCATGTTTTTTGCTGACATCTGTTTTCCTCCTCTACTTCGCAAATTCTTCAGTCTCAAACATTACATCCATCCGTTCCTGATCCAATCGGTCTACCATCTCCGTCTGCACGGATGGGAATAAATGTGCATACCGATAAGTGATCTTTTCCGCAGAATGCCCTACACGTTTTCCAATTGCAAGAGCTGTAAATCCCATATTAATCAGCAGGGAAACATGGCTGTGACGGAGATCATGTACCCGGATTCTTTTTACCCCGCTTTCCTTACAGCCACGGTCCATCTCGTGGGAGAGATAATATTTCGTTACCGGGAAAATCCGGTCATCCGGCGTCAGGCTGTAATACTGTTTGAAAAAATCCTGCATCTCATCACATAAAAACTGGGGCATCTTTACAATCCGGTTGCTGTTCTTGGTCTTCGGGGTGGAGATTACATCCTCCCCTTCCAGACGTTGATAAGACTTATTGATCCGCAGGGTTCTCTTCTCAAAATTGAAGTCCGAAGGAGAAAGGGCAAGAAGTTCGCCTTCACGGACTCCGCACCAGTAGAGCAGTTCAAATGCATAATAGGAAAGCGGTTTGTCCATCATTGCCTCGGAAAACTTTAGATACTCTTCTTTCGTCCAGAATTCCATTTCCTTACTTTCCTCTGCACCCATTGTTCCTGCTTTCTGCGCCGGATTGGCTGCCAGATCGTAGAATTTCATTGCATGATTGAAAATGGCGCTTAACTGCCCGTGAATAGTCTTCAAATACGTTGGTGAAATCGGTTTTCCTGCCTTATTTTTCAGTTTCCGAATGGTGTTCTGCCAGTCAATCACATCTTTTGCAGTAATCTCTGACACTTTTCTCTGTCCTAAATAAGGAATAATCTTACTCCGAATGATCGTTTCTTTTGTCAGCCAGGTACTTCTCTTCATGCCTGGCTTTACATCTTCCTCATATAATTTGCAGAAGCTTTCCATCGTCATATTGACACTTGCTCTTTTCTGGAGTTGGAACTGATTCTCCCATTCCATTGCCTCCCGCTTCGTTTTAAAGCCACGCTTGCATTTCTGCTTGCGCTCTCCTGTCCAGTCCTGATACCTTGTCATAACGTACCATGTGTTATTGCTTTCATTCTTGTAAACTGCCATTCTTAGCCCCTCCCATCATATGATTTTGTTCCATAGAACTGCTGGTAAAAATACTTGCGGTCAACACGACCGGGGATGGTCTGGCATCCCATCGCTTCCAGCTCCCTGTTCAGCCTTTTAATCAGCTTGTACGCATAGGATTCGGAAACCTCCAATGCCTCCATCACTTCATCCACTCTCATAAACATTTTTTCCATCGATAAATCCTCCTTTGTTTTTACTATACATTTCTGTATTGGTTATATGTTACTATACTTTTTTGTATCAGTCCTCCTTGTCGGCACTATACTTTTATGCTATACTTTTTCTATCAACAACAGATAGGAGCGATAGTTATGGCAATTGGTGAAAGAATCCATCATTTCAGACTTCTGCATGGGTTCACGCAGAAGTATCTTGGACAGCAGCTTGGCTTCAGCGATATGCAGGCAGATGTCCGTATTGCACAGTACGAAAAAGGGGCACGCAGCCCGAAAGAAAAATATCTCAATGCACTGGCTGATATTTTCGAGGTATCTCCCCATGCGCTGGCTGTCCCGGATATTGACAGCTATGTAGGACTCATGCACACACTGTTTGCACTGGAAGACCTCTACGGTCTGCATATCGGAGAGATTGATGGGGAACTCTGCCTGCGGCTTGATAAAACCAAGGGTACCACCTACCTTTCTATGTTTGATATGTTCCATGACTGGCAGGAACAGTCTGCAAAACTGGAATCCGGCGAAATCACAAAAGAAGAATACGACCACTGGCGGTATAACTATCCCAACGTGAAAAAATAAAAAACCAGCAAAAAAAGGCCTTACCAAACTGATTTCACTCAATTCGGTAAGACCTTTTTATGTTGGTCAAAAATAATATTTACCTGATAACCTCCGGCTCACGCAAGAATAAATGCTTGGTTGCCAGTGTTATCATTTTGTTATCAAATAGAACCTTGACGCTCCTCAAATGCCCTGTTTATGCGGGTTCTCAGATTTTTTTCATTATTCAAACTCAATCGTAGCCGGTGGTTTCCCCGTACAGTCATACATCACCCGATTGACATGTTCCACTTCATTCACGATCCTGGTAGTCACTTTCCCAAGCACCTCCCAAGGGATCTGTGCCGCATCTGCAGTCATAAAATCTGAAGTGTTAACAGCTCTCAGCGCAATGGCATAGTCATAGGTTCTTCCATCCCCCATAACTCCCACAGACCGCATGTTTGTCAGTGCTGCAAAATACTGACCAAGTCCTTTGTCCACACCTGCTTTTGCAATTTCTTCTCTATAAATCGCATCGGCATCCTGCACGATCTTAACCTTTTCCGCTGTTACTTCTCCGATGATACGGATTCCAAGTCCCGGTCCCGGGAATGGCTGTCTCATGACAAGATATTCCGGAATTCCAAGTTCTCTTCCGGCCTGTCTTACTTCATCTTTGAATAGATCACTGAGAGGCTCAATGATTTCCTTGAAATCTACATAGTCAGGGAGGCCTCCCACATTATGATGGGATTTGATGGTAGCAGATTTACCGACGCCGCTTTCCACCACATCCGGGTAAATGGTTCCCTGTACCAGAAAGTCCACAGATCCGATTTTCTTTGCTTCTTCCTCAAATACACGGATGAATTCTTCCCCAATGATCTTACGTTTCTGTTCCGGTTCTTCTACTCCCGCTAATTTCTCATAAAATCTATCCTGTACATTCACACGAATGAAGTTCAGATCGTACGGTCCTTCCGGTCCGAAGACTGCTTCTACTTCATCACCCTCATTTTTGCGGAGCAGTCCATGGTCTACAAACACACAGGTCAGCTGCTTTCCGACTGCTTTCGCCAGCATAACGGCTGCCACAGAGGAGTCCACACCTCCAGACAGAGCACAGAGCACTTTTCCGTCTCCAACTTTTTCACGGATAGATTTGATCATATCATCCACGAAAGAATCCATGTTCCAGTCGCCTTTGCAGCCGCATACTTTGTATAAGAAATTATAGATCATTTCTTTGCCCTGTTCTGTATGCATAACTTCAGGATGAAACTGGGTTGCGTAAAGCTTCTTGTCCGCATTTTCCATAGCAGCCACCGGACATACCGGGGTTGTCGCGGTAATCTTGAAACCTTCCGGTGCTTCGGCGATATAGTCGGTATGGCTCATCCAGCAGACTGTTTTATCGCCCACACCGTCAAAGAGCTTGGATGAATTGTCCAGATCCACTTCTGTGTGCCCGTACTCGCTGACAGGGGCGGTCTCCACCTTGCCGCCGAGGACATGGGCCATTAGCTGGGAACCATAGCAGATACCCAAGATCGGGATTCCCAGTTCAAATATTTCTTTTTCATATGTGGCGGAATCTTCTCCGTAAACGCTGTTGGGTCCTCCGGTAAAAATGATTCCTTTTGGATTGTATTCTTTTATTTCTTCAAGTGAGGCAGTGTAAGGTTTGATTTCGCAGTATACGCTGCATTCTCTGACTCTCCTTGCGATTAACTGATTGTACTGTCCCCCGAAATCAAGGACAAGAAATTTCTCGTGGTTCACGGGCGTTCCTCCTATATTCCTATATATCTTTATAAAATAACCTATATTCCTATATATTATAAGGTAGGCATGGTGTTTTTACAACTCAATTCTTCCCTGATCTCATTGATTTTGACAGCTTTTGGTGCTAGAATGATAAAAAAGTCGAATGAAATGGAGAATTTTATGAAATTATTAGAGGAGCGCATTTTAAAAGACGGCGTATTAAAGGATGGGGGAATCCTCAAAGTTGACAGTTTCTTAAACCACCAGATGGACATCGGGCTGCTTCAGGAAATAGGAAAAGAATTCAGAAGACTGTTTCCGGAAAATATTACCAGAATCTTGACCATTGAAGCCTCAGGGATTGGGATCGCGACGATTACCGCACAGTATTTTGACAATATCCCGGTTGTATTTGCAAAGAAATCCATGTCCAAGAATCTGGACGGAGACCTGCTGACCTCTAAGGTAATTTCTTATACAAAAGGACTGGAATTTGATATTTTTGTAGAAAAAAAGTTCCTGTCCCCGGATGACAATATTCTAATCATCGATGACTTCCTTGCCAATGGACAGGCATTAAACGGATTAATCGATCTTGTCAACGGCTCCGGCGCTAACCTGATCGGCTGCGGTATTGTGATTGAGAAAGGCTTTCAGGACGGCGGACAGATTATTAGGGATAAGGGCGTACATTTAGAATCTCTTGCAATCGTGGAAGACCCGAAAGACGGAAAATTGTGTTTTAGAGAACAATAAAGATACATATAAGATAAGAGTTGATGATTTTTAGTAAGCGCCAAATATTCCTGCGGATTTCCTGATCCTCAAGCTTTACCTATAATTG
>OBWM01001627.1_pt1 | contig 11523 bp, 10 predicted proteins | sample 1538041 | NCBI WGS metagenome assembly OBWM01 (sample SAMEA2580049, study PRJEB22360) | human gut metagenome | biome: human gut; feature: human-associated habitat; material: faeces | place: Denmark | collected 2008/2010
GCATGGGCGGGAATACGGCAAAGCAGTACATGGAAATCGGCGGCAAGCCGCTGGTGGCCTATGCGCTGGAGGTGTTTGAAGCCTCTCCTGTGATAGATGAAATCATACTCATGACAGATGCAGGGCATATGGAATATGTGAGAACAGAGATCGTGGAGGCGTATGGCCTGAAGAAGGTGAGTACCATAGGCGCCGGAGGCGGCGAGCGGTACGAGAGCGTATGGAAGGCGCTCTGTACCCTTATGGACCGGGAAGAGGGGGAGAAGGAATCCGTTGCCAGGGACAGACAGGATGGATACGTGTTTATCCATGACGGGGCCCGCCCCTTTGTCACCGGCGAAATCATTGAACGGGCATACAGGGCAGTGTGCAAATGCAATGCCTGCGTGGTGGGCATGCCCGTAAAGGATACCATCAAGCTGGTGAACCGGGAGGGAATGATTGAGTCCAGCCCGGACCGCAGCATGGTATGGCAGGCACAGACACCCCAGGTCTTTTCCGTGCCCCTGATTGTGGAGGCATTTACCCGCCAGATGAAGGAGGACTGCACCGGCATAACGGATGACGCCATGGTGGTGGAGGCGCAGATGGGGGTGAAGGCGCATATGGTAATGGGCAGTTATGCCAATATTAAGATTACGACGCCTGAGGACCTTTTTATGGCCGAAGTGCTGAGAAATTCCATTGTGTAGGTGAGGATACCCGGTTTAGGGGATACAGGATAAAATATAACCTGTATCCCCTTTTTATCATTCTGATTCAGATGCATTTTCGTTCAGTCTATATACAACTCATAAATTAATCCCATAAAAAACATCCACATACCTGATAAAAAAATGACAATTGTAATTATTGACAGAAAAATCAGAAGAGTGATGTGCACTATATACAAAAATTAAACAATAAACAAGAATATACTATTTAATATTGACAAGCAAATTTGGAAGTGCTATATTAATCACAAGAAGATTGTATCCAAAATCCAATATCCAAAATAACATAAAAAAACAAGGAGGAAAAAAATGAGGAAGAGAGTAGTATCAATTTTATTAACGGCTGCAATGTCTGCCATGCTTTTTACGGGCTGCAGCACACCGACAGAGGCACCAACCAGCAGTGCGAAAGAGGAGACAAAGGCAGAAGAAGATACAAAGAGCAGTTCTTCAGGATTGTCTGCCGCTACTGTGCTTGATGTAAGTCAGCTTCCGGTCACAGGAATCGGAGCTCAGATTGCAACCAGCGTCAAGGCGGGAGGGGATTACAAGATCGGCTACATTGCCAAGAACACAACGAATCCTTACATGGTGGCTCAGTCAGCAGGTGTGGAGGCTGCCGGGAAGGCCATGGGATTTACCGCGATCACACAGGCACCGACGACTGCGGACTCGGTTGAGGAGCAGGTACAGTTGATGGAGAACATGATTACACAGGATGTTGATGCAATTATTGTACACTGTGCGGACTCCAACGGTATCATGACAGGCGTGAGAAAAGCCCAGGATGCAGGTGTTCTGGTGCTGACCATTGGCACGCCGGCAGCAGAAGATACATTCCTCAGAACAGGCGTTGACTATTACGAGTCCGGCTACACCATGGCCAAAGCAGTGGCGGACAAGCTTGGCGGAAAAGGAAAATTCATCATTCTTGAAGGGCCGGCCGGGGCATCAAATGCAATTGAGAGATTAAATGGTATTAATACTGGTCTTTCCGAGTATGAGGGAATCGAAATCGTTGCTTCACAGACCGCAAACTTTAAGAGGACAGAAGGAATGTCGGTAACGGAAAACCTGATTCAGCAGTATACAGACATTGATGCAGTCATCGCCTGCAACGATGAGAGTGCCCTGGGAGCAGTCCAGGCCCTGACGGCAGCCAACATGAGTGATGTACTGGTCTGCGGATTTGACGGGAGTGTTGATGCTACGAATGCCGTAAAGGAAGGAACCATGTTCGCTACCTATAACACGGATCCATATGGTTCAGGATTTGTTGCATGTGCCTATGCAGTTAAGTATCTGAATGATAAGACAGAACCGGAAGGCAAGTTCATTCCATTTCCCACAGCAGCAAATGACCCGCTTGTAATTGCCGATACAGTTCAAAATTACATTGACAACATTGCATGGTGGAAGGTCATCCAGTAGAATGCGGCAAAATTGAAACTGAACTATTTCACCTGTTTGTCCCCGCAGGAAACTGCGGGGACGAATACAGAGGAAATAAATTCCGTGAGAAGTATTGGGGTGAAACGATGGGGAAAACAATATTAACTGCGAAGCATATCACCAAACTTTTTCCGGGCATGAAGGCCCTGGATGATGTGGATTTTGATTTGCAGGAAGGGGAAGTACATATCCTGGTGGGTGAGAACGGCGCAGGCAAGAGTACGCTTGCAAAATGTCTTCTCGGCGCATATAAACCGGAAGAAGGGGAGGTCCGGCTGGACGGCCAGGTGGTTAAGTTTAACGGGACCAAGGAGGCTCTTGCCAGGGGAATTGTAGCAGTATATCAGGAGTTTACGCTGGTGCCGTATATCAGCGTTGCCCAGAATATTTTTCTTAACAGGGAATATAAGACCAAACTGGGTTTGATTGACCATAAGAAGATGGAAGAAGAGGCTGCAAAGCTTTTAAAGGCGTTGAACTGTGAATACATGAATCCCAAAGATTATGTAAAGAACTTAAGCATAGCAGAGCAGCAGATGGTGGAAATTGCCAAGGCGCTTTCATTTAATCCCAGAATTATGGTGTTTGATGAACCCACCGCAACTTTGTCGGAAAGAGAAGTGGACTCCCTCTTTGCACAGATTCACAGGCTAAAGGCGGAGGGGATCGGTATTATCTATGTATCCCACCGGATGCAGGAGTTCCCCTTGATTGGGGACAGAATCACGATTCTCAGGGATGGGGTTAAGATTAATACGGTGGGAATCAACGATTGCACCAACGAGGAACTGGTCAACATGATGGTGGGCAGGAGTGTGGAACAAGTCTATGCGCGTACAGAGAATGAGCATGAAGGGATTACCCTTAAAACAGAGAATCTGTGCGATTATAAAGGGCGTGTCAGAAATGTAAGCTTTACCGTTAGAAAAGGCGAGATTGTGGGCCTGGCCGGATTGGTGGGGGCAGGCCGCACTGAGACGGCCGAGCTGCTTTATGGAATCGAGAAGATTAAGTCTGGAAAAGTTTACGTACGGGGGAGCCAGGTATTTCCAAAGTCGCCTGTGCAGGCTGTCAGAATTGGAATAGGTCTGGTAAGCGAGGACCGCAAGAAGCAGGGGCTTGCTCTGGATGAGTCAATTGCGCTTAATATGGTGGCGGTCAGCCTTAAGAAGATATTCCCTAACTTCTTTATTTCAAAAAAGAAAATTACCGAAGTTGCGCTGGGATATAAGAAGCAGCTTCGTATCGCTACAACCAGCGTTAATAAAGCATGTAAATATCTGTCCGGCGGCAATCAGCAGAAGGTGGTACTGGCAAAATGGCTGAGTTTTGACCCGGAAATTCTGATTTTTGATGAGCCCACCCGTGGTATTGATGTGGCTGCAAAACTGGAAATCTATCATTTGATGGACAGGCTTGCAGCAGAGGGTAAGGCAATTATCATGATTTCTTCCGAACTTCCCGAGGTAATTGGTATGAGCGACCGCATTTATATCATGCATGAGGGCGAAATCGTGGACGAGGTCATCAGAGGAACAGACGGATTCAATTCCGAGGTCATTGGAGCGCGGATGATGCTGGGAGCAGGAGGTGCTGAGCATGCAGAGGAATAAGATTGTGCAGAGAATGAAAAGTCTGCCTCCGGTAGCCTATATGCTGGTTGTTCTGATTGTGATTTTCAGTGTTATGAGCCCCAACTATCTTACGCTGATGAACTTTAAAAATGTGCTGATTCAGGCAACCCCGTTAATGATTGTTGCATTTGGGCAGACATGTATCGTCCTGACGCAGGGAACCGACCTGTCTCTTGGTGCGCAGGTCAGCTTTGTAACCGTATTTACTGTGTGGATGGCCCTGAGGGGAATCCCGCTTCCGGCTGCAATGCTGCTCGCCGTTTTATCCACTACACTCATTGGTGTGGCGAATGGCGTGATTGTTGCAAAAGGAAGTATTCCTCCCTTCATCGCGACTTATGGAATGCAGAATATACTGAACAGCCTTTCGTTACTGTTGGCTGCAGGCTCTTCTATCTATTTTCCAAGTTTTACATACCGTATCATTACAGAGACCATGATTATGGGAATACCGCTTATGGTCTGGGCCGCTGTATTGGTATTTATCATGGTGTGGGTGGTACTGAATAAGACCAGGTTTGGAACCAATATCCATGGACTGGGCGGTAACAGGGAGGCACTGCAGCTTGCAGGCATCAATCCCATTATCTGCCTGATTAAGACATATGCATTTGCCGGGTTCATTGCCGGAATTGCCGGGATCATCACACTCAGCCGTATTGAGGCAGGGATGCCTACGGCAGCCACGGGCTGGGAATTCCAGGCAGTGGCAGTAACGCTTCTGGGAGGGACCTCTCTGCGTGAAGGAAAAGGCGGCGTTACAGGCACGATTTTTGGTGTGCTTCTTATACAAGTCATCAAAAATGGTCTGAACATAGTGGGTGTGCAGTCAATTAAGCAGAATGCAATCATTGGTTCTATCGTTCTGATGGCCATTATCATTGATGCGGTTGTCCGTACTCGTTCAAAGGAATAGGGGGGATAGGGACATGAAAGCAAAGAAAATATTTGAAGAGATAAGGAATTCAAAAGTATTTTACAGTCTGATAGGTTTAATCATCCTGGTCATCTTTTCCGCAATTGCCGCCCCAAATTTCAGGACCGTCGACAACATTATCACAGTATTCAGGCAGGCCAGTGTATTGCTGGTGCTCAGCGCCGGCTTGACGGCAGTACTGCTGACAGGCGGTATGGATTTATCGGTGGGAGCAACCGCCGGATTCATCGGATGTATCTGTGCCCAGTGCATTAAAAATGGTGTACCCATTCCGACAGCCTTTATTCTGGGAATTCTCATTGGACTGGTAGTGGGAGTCATCAACGGGCTGTTAGCCGGAATTCTCCCCAGCTTTATTGCTACCTACGGGACCAACTGGGTCATGAGCGGACTTGCGGTCCTGGTCATGCAGGGGGCGGTCATATATGACCTTCCCAAGGGTTTTACCCAGATAGGTGTGGGGTATACGGGTCCTGTGCCCAATTTGATTATCATAGCGGCGGGGGGTGTCATCCCGATATATGTCCTGCTTCAGAAAACCACCTACGGCCGTCAGGTGTACGCATATGGCTCAAATCCTGTGGCTGCCAAATACGCGGCGGTTCCGGTAAAAAAAGTTATGTTATCTGCATTTATGATGTGCAGCATGTGCGCAGGCCTTGCAGGCATGCTGATGACGGCAAGGTTAAATGCAGCAGATGCAGCCATGGGAGACAGTTACGGACTGCAGACCGTTGCGGCAGTGGTTGTAGGCGGAACCTCCATGCTGGGAGGGGAAGGCGGAGTACTTGGAACTGTGGTAGGAGCCTTGATACTTACAATTATTGTAAATGTAATGAACCTGAAGGGAATTTCCTCCTATGCGCAGGGGCTGGTAATCGGTATTGTAATCATTGCCATGGTGCTGTTCGACACGTACAGCAAGAGAAGACAGGAAAGCAAGGCAGCATAATTGCCGCATATAAACAGGGATTAAAACGGCCTGTGGGATAAACCCATGGCGGTTTTAAGATAGATAATTCATGAAAGAGAAAGAGAGGAAAATTAATATGCCATTAACAATCCGACCACTTAATTCTGGTTATATTCCGACCAAACCTTTGGAGTACTGGTATCATTTTTCGTGTAAAAAATTTGTAGAAAAGCTGGGGATTACCAATGACTCGGACCAGCTTCCGGATTTCACATTCTTAATTGAAGGCGGAGACCAGCTGATTCTGGTTGACACGGGTATGTCCTGGACGGAGCATGCCGATAAGTATCACCATGGCCCGTCTGTGCAGAGACCGGGAATTGATGACATTGAATCACGGCTGGCCCAGGTTGGCTTTAAGCCATCTGATGTTGATATTGTACTGTTTACGCATCTGCACTGGGACCATGTATTTTATCTTGAAAAATTTACAAAGGCACGTTTTATTTGTCATGAGACAGAGTGGGACTATGCCCATAACCCGATCCCCCTTCATTACAAATCATACTGCAGACCCATTATCGCCAAAGATGGAGACGTGACCTGCAATGATGAATTCATTGCGCCATATGACCAGCCGGGAGTGAAAGAACGTTTTGAGACAGTAAAGGGCGAGGCACAGATTGCACCAGGGGTAAGTGTATATGAGTCATTCGGACATTGCCCCGGACATATGACGGTTGTGGTTGAAACAGAAGACGGACCGTACTATTGTGTGGGGGATTCTGTATTCGTTATGGGCAACATTGATGCTCCCCAGACCATGCAGGATGAGCTTCACTATGATATCTGCCCTCCGGGACGCTATGTTGATATAGTGGCCGCATGGCAGACAATCCGCGATACGGTCCGCCGCTGCCATGAGGCTGGGGTTGACCCTCATAAGCATCTTCTGCTTGCCCATGATATTATCTTATCCGCAGCAGTTGAGAAATACGAAGATACCCATGAAAACAGACTTCCGGTAATCGGGCTTAAGGACACGGACTTTGTATTTGATGAGTACAAGGGCGCGATTATTGATAAAGATGCAAAAAAAGCAGCTGCAAAGGCAAAAACAAAGTACTTCAGCCAGAAGTAATGTGAATAAGCACCTGTGAAGACGCACCTGTGAAAACGCGGGGCCCATGAGGGATATTGTGGAGACTGTTGGGGATGGTCTTCACAATATCGTATTGGAGGAATAGTGATGAATACAATCGCAATCATAGGAAGCTGTGATACCAAGTACAGAGAGATTGCATACATGCGTGAGCAGGTTGAGAGCCAGGGAATGAAAGCCATGGTAATTAACGTGGCCACAGGCCCCAATCCGTCTTATGGATACGATGTTTCCAGGGAAGATGTCACCAAAGCAGCAGGGACAGAGTGGGCTGAGCTGGAACCCAGGACAAAGGGTGAAAAGATTGCATTTATGATGGAGGCAGTGGCGTCGTATGTGGAGAAACTGTATGCAGAGGGGAAGATTGACGGAATCCTTTCAGCAGGAGGCCTTCAGAATACGGTCATGGCAACCAACGCCATGAAGCGGCTTCCCATAGGTTTCCCAAAAGTCATGGCAACCACGGTGGCATCAGGCCGCAAAACATTTGAAAGTGTGGTAGGGGCAAAGGATATAGTAACGATTCCATCCATATGCGATTTTACCGGACTTAACATAGTGACGAGACAAATCATGGCAAATGCATGTGCATGCTGTGCGGGAATGGTGAAACATGCAGGCCAGGTCCTGAAAAAAGGCGATAAGCCGGTTGTGGGCGTGACTTTGATGGGGATTACGAACACAGGGGCGTGTGCTGCCATTGATGAGCTGGAACGGCTTGGTATAGAGCCTATCGGTTTTCATTCCACCGGTGCAGGCGGAGCAATCATGGAGCAGATGGCGGCGGACGGGCTGATAGACGGAATTTTGGATTTAACAACCCATGAGATTACACAGGAGTATTTTAAAGGCGGTTTTTCCTATGGGGAAGATGCAAAGTACCGTCTTGTCCGGGGGGTGGAGAAAAAGGTGCCTCTGGTGGTCAGCGTGGGCGGCCTGGATTTTATTGATTTTCAGGCGGGAGAGTTTCCGCCCCGCATGGACGAAAGAATCTATATGATGCATAACGCCAATACGGCTCATATCAAGCTGCTTCCGGATGAAGCAGAGATTACAACAGCAAGATTTGCTGCGCGGATTGAGAAAATTGATTACCCGGTAAAACTTCTGATTCCTACAGACGGAATGCGCCATAATACACGCAAGGGCGAGGCGCTTTATTATAAAGAGGTGGATGATATTATCATTCGCCAGTTAAAGGAAATCAGAAATCCCAATGTGGAAATCATTACAATACCAGGAAATCTGGATACAGAGGAATGGGGCATTCAGGCCGCCCACCATATGGTGGACGAACTGAAAGAGCATGCTGTGATAGGTGATGAAATACAATATTAGGACAAGGAGGGCGTTCCAGGAAATGTCAGAAGATGTTAAAAAAATTGCAGAGGAACTTGTCATAGCCTGCAAAAGAGCATATACTAGAGGTATACAAACCGGAAGCGGCGGCAATGTGAGTGCCAGAGTGCCAGGGAAAGATTTGATGATTGTGAAGGCAAGCGGCAGCTCTTTTATTGACAGTACGCCGGACGGATTTGTAATCACGGATTTCGATGGAAATCTAGTAGAAGGGGAAGGAAAACCTACAAGAGAGGCTTTACTTCACGGCTTGCTATATAGAATTTGTCCCAAGGTGAATGCTGTTGTACATACACACTCACCGTATTCGATTGCATGGGCATCCACAGGAAAGGCCTTAAAGAGGACCACGTGGCACGCCCAGCTCAAGATGAGCGCGGATTTACCTTCGTTAGATGTTCCGGCAGCGATGGTAAAGAAAGAGTATTTCCCAATGGTGGAAGATATATATAGAGAGAACCCGGATTTGCCCGGATTTTTACTGGTAGATCATGGCTTAGTGGCAGTCGGAAAAGATGCAATTAATGCAGAGCATACAGCAGAATTAATTGAAGAAACCGCGCAAGTGGCGATTTTAAAAGTGACCGTTTCGAAGCTTGGCTTGTAAATATTACTTAGGTGAGAGCTATATGAAATCTAATATGCGTATTACAATGAATGATCTGGACAGGGGAATGCTTCAGCATAACAAGCTTCCGGACTTGGCCTTGGACAAGCTGATGGAATGGATTATGAGCGGTAAGCTGTCAATGGGTGATAAGCTTAACACGGAGGAACTGGCGTCCCAGCTGGGAGTCAGCAGGATGCCGATTCGGGAAGCTTTGGCCAATCTTGAGAAGAAAGGGCTTGCGGAGTCTGTTCCATATGCAGGGACGAGGCTTGTGACATTGACAAAGGATGATGTACGGCAGATATATATAGCCAGAACGGCATTGGAGCCGGTAGCAGCAAAGTATGCCTGTGAGAAGATTACAGATGAAGACATCCAAAACCTGAAAGAGATTCACGCAGAATATATTCGTATTGTCAGGCAGGAGGAGCTTGATGCAATTGATGTGTATCAGCAGAATAGGTTGTACCATTTTTCAATCTATAAAATCAGCCAGCTGGACAGAATCTGTGCGATGATAGAATCGTTGTGGGATAATCTGTCGTTCTTTAAATTGATTTACGGTCAGAAACTGTTGGAAGGCCGGGAATCCAGGGAAAGGATGATTGAAGAGCACCAGAGTTATCTGGATGCCTTGAAACAACGGGACAGCGAACGAATCAGTCATTTATTGGCTCAGAATCTGAAGAAGAGAACGGAGAATATTCCTTACTCTTTGGATGTGTATTTTCATGAGAATGCGTAAATCGTGATATAAGTATATAGCAGAATCAGAGAGTGATAACAGAGCTTGGGCATCGAAACAGGATGCCGGGCTCTTTTGTTTTGTCAGGCATATGAGCGTTGCGGATTAAAGGAGAAAAGATGGATTCTTTACTTTATACATTATCGGAGACAGTACACAAACAAAATTATGCAGTAGCAACATATCATATCAGTCTGCCGAAGGAAGTGGATGTCCTTAAGAAAGCGGCAGCCCTTGCAGTGGGGCAGACCATTGGAACATGGATTCCCATACCTGGAATTACAGAGGAGATTCGCGAAAAATATATGGGGAAGGTGGTGAACGTATTTGATGTGCCTTCCCTGGATCTGGCTACTCAGATTACCGGAGACCAGAGAGAATATCTGATTCAGATTGCCTATCCTGCTGTAAACTTTGGTACAGACCTGCCGCTGCTTATTACCGCGCTTTTAGGCAACGATGCCTCCACCTCAGCCCAGGTAAAACTTTTAGATATAGAGTTTCCGGAGGAGTTTGCCCGCAAATTCAGGGGACCGCGGTATGGGATTGAAGGAATTCAGAAGTTTGCCGGAATAAGTAACCGGCCGATTTTGTTGAATATGATCAAGCCGTGTACAGGACTGACTCCAAGAGAGGGGGCAAGGATATTTTATGAGACTGCACTGGGAGGTGTGGATTTTATAAAGGACGATGAGTTGTTTGGAAATCCTGTTTACAGCAAGCCCGAAGAACGGGTAAGGGCATATAGAGAGGCGGCTGAGGCGGCCTATGAGAAGACAGGGGAGCGGGTGAAATATTTTGTGAACATAACCAGCGGCGCAGGTGAAATTATGGAAAATGTAAAACGCGCAGAGGATGCCGGTGCAGATGGACTGATGATTAATTTTGCGGCCATGGGATACAGCGTGCTTAAGCATGTGGCGGAGCATACGGTTCTTCCTATCCTGGGACATTCGGCAGGTACTGGAATGTGTTTTGAAGGAGCCATGAATGGAATGGCCTCTCCCCTTGCTGTGGGAAAGCTTGCACGGCTTGCTGGAGCTGATATTGTAATGATTAATACACCCTATGGCGGCTATCCGCTTCTCCATCAAAAGTATATGCAGACAGTAGCCCAGCTCACGCTTCCTTTCTATGACATTAAGCCCTCTATGCCGTCCATAGGAGGGGGAGTCCATCCGGGGATGGTGGAAAAGTATATCCGGGAAGTGGGAAAAGATGTGGTTCTGGCAGCAGGGGGAGCCGTTCAGGGACATCCAGGCGGTGCAGCAGCAGGGGCTCGGGCAATGCGCCAGGCGATTGAGATTGTGATGAGCGGACAGCCATTTGAAAAGGCAGCGGCAGAAAAGGATGAGCTGCGTACTGCTCTGACTCAATGGAATTATATAAAATCATGATTGGATATTGTATATTTTATCCTAAAATGTTATACTATGCCCGAATAAGGAGGTATCAATATGGTACGTGAAATTATGCTGTACACATCCAATGATTTAAGAGATTTTATGCATCTGGCCTGTGCTTCTCCATTGGATATTGGAGTACATACAATGGAGAATCAGATTGCAGACGGAAAATCCGTATTGGGACTGATGGCTATAGATTACAAAAAACCAGTCAAGGTAGTTTCAGAGGATAGAAGATTCCTGAAGCAGCTGGACCGCTGGGCCGTGGATAAGGACCTGTAAGAGGTTTACCAGGAATTGGAATGAATAACAGTTGGTAACGCAGGTTGAATCTTCCTAATTTTGGAAAATTCAACCTGCAGAAAAAAAGTTAAAAAAAATGTTGACATCTGTCGAATTACATGATAGACTAATCGAGTTGCCGCTGAGAACAGCAGCAAAACACAAAACTTAGAAAAATAAAGTTTTGAAAAAATAAAAAAAGTACTTGACAAAACGTCGAAACTTCTGTAAAATGGAAAAGCGCGTTCGGAGAGGTATCGAAGTGGTCATAACGAGGCGGTCTTGAAAACCGTTTGTCCGCAAGGGCGCG
>OBWM01001628.1_pt1 | contig 11509 bp, 9 predicted proteins | sample 1538041 | NCBI WGS metagenome assembly OBWM01 (sample SAMEA2580049, study PRJEB22360) | human gut metagenome | biome: human gut; feature: human-associated habitat; material: faeces | place: Denmark | collected 2008/2010
TTTTTTAATATTTTCATCTATGTTTTTAGTTTTAATGATCAATGTTAAAATACAAAAAAAAGAATCTAGCTTAAAAAGAAAAGAAAGTAAAATATAGAAGGACATCCCAGTAATACATCCAATCACAATTTTTACTATATCAGTTTCAAAGAAAGAAATACATATAAAAACGATCCCCCCCATTATGAAAGAGAGTATTAAACTTGGAAATACATCTTTAACTTGCAACTTTAAGGTCAAATCAATAAGAGAATTAGTATAATATGTATTCAAATATGTCGCTATCAGAGAGTAAATAACTCTACCCCAACACATCACCTCAAGCCCAAATGGAATTGACACAAAAAGAATGAATATAGCAATCGTCTTTTTTATTATTTCAAGACGTAACGACAGATCAGATCTTCCTTTAACCCATAATAAATTCAAATTAATTTGGCTCAAATGATCAAACATCCAATCCAAACATAATATCTGTAAAAGAATAACAACCCCAGACCATTTATCTGTTAACAATAGACTAATAATAGGATTAGCCAAAACAAGTAAACCTACCATTAAAGGAAAAATTATATATGAGGATAATCTGATATAATTTCGATATGCGTTTGTTAAACATTTATCATCATCTTGAATGGAACTTAAAATAGGATACGCTACTCTAGAAACTAAAGCATTTAAATTATTGGAAGGAAAAATAGCAAATTGTTCTGCTCTTGTATAGTAACCAAGCTCTACAACAGAAAACTTTTTTCCTATTACAATGGTATACAGATTACGATATACTGTATTGATAAGACTTGAGATCAATAATTTAGATCCGAAATTGAATAATCTTTCAAAAGAACTTTTGGAGAAAGTATGTAAAGGTTTCCAATGAACTAAACAGTAAAACAAAATTGTCAAAATTATACTATTTAAGAGAGTTTGCCAAACTAAAGCCCAAACCCCGCAACCGACATAAGCCATCCATATTCCAATCACGCCTGATATAAAAGCTGCACCTAATGAAATTTTAGATTGAGTTTTAAAGTTTACAGAAATAATTAATTTCGTTCTGTGAATAGCCGATAAAGCATTTATTATCAACGACAATGCTATAAAACGAATTACAAGAACTAAAGTCGGCATATTATAAAAGTCTGCAATCAAAGAAGCCGAAAAAAACAATATACCATAGAATAATACTGCGACAAGAATATTAAAATAAAAGACAGTGGCAAAATCCTCTTCAGTTCTATCTTTTTTCTGGATTAAAGCATTTGTAAAACCGCTATCTATAAATACTTGAGCGACTTGAAGAAAAATAGCTAACATCCCGATCATACCATAATCCGATGGTAGTAACAAACGAGCTAATATTATTTGAATTATAAACTGTACTCCTTGTAAAGAGAAACGTTCTATAGCGCTCCACATTATTCCTGATACAGTTTTCTGCTTTAGATTTTCCATTACTTAAATACAGTATAAAAACAACTACATTTACCGATATCAATTATATTTTTCCAATATTCTCACTAATTGGTTATTATCTTCTTCGCCCCTTACCGCAATTCTAATATGGTCTCTCCCACTAAAAGCAAATTACCCTACACAAACATTATCTCCTATAACTACCGATGCCTTTTTATAAGAATAAAGAACTCCTAATGCATCACCTCAAATTAATATTGCCATATTTGCCTACTAAGCGAAAGCTACGAATAGGCACTCCAGAAATAACACTTTCCGGATGGAAGTGTATACCACGAAGGGAAAAATAAAAATGACGAATCTTCAATAATATTTCTGCAATCATGACATCGGTAATGTGACGTTATAATGATTTAATGCAGCTTTTAGTACTTTAAAGAAGTTCTCAATATCATCTACTTCTATCTCTCCTAAAGCACAGATTCTAAAAGTATCCTCAGTTGATATCTTACCTGGATAAATCGTAAATCCACGCTCATAACAATAATCATGTATTTTCTCAAAATCCCAGTTGGGATCTTCTGGGTATTGAACTGAGACAACCAGTCCTGACTGCCATTCACGCTTTATTACACTTTTAAGACCAATTTCATTTATACCTGAATGAATAGCCTCAAAAACTCTTTTGTGACGGGCAAACTTAGCTTCTTCACCCACTTCAAAATATTCATTTAATGCCTGACGAGTGGCGTAAATAGTTTGTACCGGTGGAGTAAAATGCATTTCACCTGTTCTCTCAAAATTCTCATACTGCAAATAAAGATTACAATAGTAAGAACGCTTGGGATATTTTTTTGAAAACTTAATCTGTTCCTCATTGCCTATAATAAAAGAAAGACCTGTCATCGCTTGAAGTCCTTTTTGAGCAGATGCCATACAAAAATCCACATTATCTTTCTCTATATCAAAAGGAATCATGCCCAAAGAAGAAGTAGTATCGACGACAAATTTAGCCTGATATTTATGAGCTATAGCGCCCATCTCGCGAATAGGGTTCAGAATTCCTGTACCCGTCTCGTGATGAGTAGTATAAACCATAGCTATATCAGGATTTTCTTGCAACACATTTTCCACCACCGATAAATCAGGACGTTCGTAAACGGAAAATTCCAAATTAATATGAGGCAAACCATAATATTGACACACTTCTACAGCACGGGTACTATATGCCCCATTATTCACTATAAGCACCCTTTTGTCTTCAGGAAGAAGAGAATTTAGACATATATCAATATTGATGGTTCCTGAGCCACAAAATAATACAGCGGTATGTTTTTCCAAATTCCCATGAGCAACTCTGACCAAATCGTCCCGAAGTTGTTTCATCATACCTGCGAATTCTTTCTCGCGAGGACAAATATCCGGAACAACTTGTGCCATTTTTACACTGTCAGTAGTAGTGGCAGGCCCAGGATTTAATAATATTTTTCTTTCTATTTTCATCGAATATATTTATTTTAAAAAATCCATAAAATGCTCCTTATTCTCTATAGGAGTAGTCGTGGGACGTCCCAAATTCTCCCGAGAATCTATTTTAACCTTTATTTCCAACAAAACAGGACCACATAACTTTGGAAGCTGCTTCATTGCTTCTTCAATTTCAACTTTTGTACAAACAGTATAAGTATGCTTATATCCGCTCCCCCGGACAATAGCCGGAATATCTAAACTAAATCCTAAAGTAGGCTGTCCTCCTACAGACTCGTGAGCACCATTGTTAAACAAAATATGATAATAGTTTTTAGGAGATAAATCGCCAATGTTACTAATTGCCCCTAAATGCATAATAAATGCTCCATCACCATCCAAGCAATAAACAGGTCTATCTTGCTTTGCTATAGCAATACCCAAAGAGATTGATGAACTATGTCCCATAGAGCCTACCGTGAGAAAATCATGTTCATGACCTTGCTCTTTCATTTCTCGATATTCAAATAACTCACGAGAAAGCTTGCCAGTAGTAGAAACGACCACTGAATTTTCAGGCAGATAATCCACAACTATTTGCAAAGCATCCTCACGAGATAAAGGATAATTACATCCGAACTCTTTTTGAAGTTTATATTTGCCAAAAACATCTTTCCGAATAATTATTGCATGAGGAATATTCTTAGTTTTTGCTGATTGTATGATATCATGGAGCTGAATAAATGCATCATTCTCATTTGAATCAAGAATTATATAAGGAATCCGCATTGCTTTCAACAAATCTAAAGTTACCTCACCCTGTTTTTTATGCTGAGGTTCATCTTTTGTTCCCGGTTCACCACGCCAGCCAATCATCAAAAGCATTGGAAAACTGTATACTTGTTCATCTGCAAGAGACAGCAGAGGATTAACAGTATTACCCAAGCCGGAATTTTGCATATAAACCACAGGAACCTTACCTGATGCCATATAATAACCTGAAGCAATTCCTACAGCCGCACCTTCATTAGCAGCTATGATATGTTTCTCACGTGAAGTATGGTCTGTGATATAGGCACAAATATTTTTTAGTAATGAGTCTGGAACTCCTGTAAAAAAATCAACGTCATGACTCAGAAACGTTTCATAAACTTTTTCTACGCTTAACATAATGATATTCCTCTTTTTATTTAGTACCTGGAATCAGTTCCAATATTTCTTTTATGGGCATACACAGTTCGCGCACCTCTAAAGCACGTTCATTCTCTAATATTATCTTTGCGACATTCATCATAGCAGGATAAGCGGCACGAAGCATATGATTAGCATAAATAATTATATTCACACCCCAATCACACAATTCAGACTCATAAATATGATCATATGTAGTAGGCACAACCACGATAGGTACATGAGCATACTGTTTTCGAAACGCCAAACAAAATTCTTTTATATCTTCACCCGACTTATTTTTGCTATGTATCATAATACCGTCCGCTCCCGCTTGGACATATGCAAAAGCTCTCTCTAAAGCATCACTTACCGGCTTTCCCGCTATAAGGCTCTCAATACGAGCGATAATCATAAAATCATCAGTAATCTGAGATGCCTTTCCTGCTTTGATCTTATTACAGAAACCTTCGATTGTATCTTGAGTTTGAATAACATCTGTACCAAACAATGAATTCTTTTTTAATCCAACTTTATCTTCAATTATTATAGCTGAAATTCCATGACGTTCTAAAGTGCGTACTGTAAATACGAAATGTTCAATTTTACCACCTGTATCTCCATCAAAAATAATAGGTTTAGTAGTACACTCCAGAATATTATTCAAATCTTGCAATCGGGTAGTTAAATCAACCGCCTCAATATCAGGTTTACCTTTACTGGTTGAATCCGTAAGGCTACTAGACCACATTCCGTCAAATACTTCCCTCTTATCCCCTTTTAATATTTCCTGATTTTCAATTATCAAGCCACATAGTCCATCATGAGCTTCCAAAATACGAACTACGGGTTTGGCATTTATCAAACGACGAAGTGATTTTAAACGTACATCAGGGGTTGTACCTATAGCCTTAATATCTTTATCCAAAGAAGATGAATTAATTCCCAAAGTATATGGAATTTCGATAACCTTTCCTCCCTGTTCATTCATCACTTCAAATACGCGCACACGTTCTTCACGTAAAGGCCCGGTTTTCCAGTCGTCACCATGAATTATATAGTCAGGTTTAATGCGTTTGAGATTCTCAACATAGCTCCATTCTTCTTGAGGAACAACTTTACATACGCCTTTAATATTCTGAACTACCTCTTTTCGTTGTTCATAGGTCAGATAAGGAAGGCGTTTATGCTCCGCAATAGCTTTATCTGTAAGAAGACCAATTATAACATCACCGTATTTAGTAGCCTCATTAATAATGCGGATAAGTCCTGGATGCATAATATCCGCAGTCATCCCAATATAAACTGTCTTACTCATAATTTGATATATTATTTTAATTAACAATACGGAACAATATATTTCTCTGCATATTCCAAATCTGATATGTCATCGATTTCATACCATTTCAGCCCTTCTACTTTATGCACATAAACAGGAGATTGAGAACAAGATATTCGTAGTAATTCATACTCATATCCCAAATTGGGTTGTTCATCAACAATACTCGCATAATCAGCACACATTATTTTGTAAAAGGAACCGGATAGTTTATGGATGCCGACCAATTCGCCTTTAGCGTTTAGTTTATTCTTATTGACAGAACATGAAGAAAGGCGAAAATTATCATCATGTTCCACATAATACTGATCTTGAAACTTTGTCACTGGAGTTATTAGCATTGCATCTGCCGCAGGACACTCCAATAAGCTCATTATTGCTTGTTTCTCAAAAATCAAATCTGACTCTAACAATAAAAAATCATCATTGCCCAGAATCTCCCGCGTATTATATAAAGTATACATACTATTTGTTTCAGCATAACGAGGACTAAAACAGGTTTCAAGCATAGGATAGTCTGTCTTCAATTCTTCATAAACTTCTTGTTTATATCCTGTACCGATTACAATTCGCTCAATGTCACATGATAACAAAGTATCAATAGAACGAACTATCATTGGAATACCTCCCACTTTGACGAACCCTTTAGGTATCAATTCTGTATATTGGCCAAAACGGGTTCCCATGCCCGCAGCCATTATCATAGCTGTACGTATCATTCGTTTAATAATATAGTAAGTGAATTTAATTGATGTAAGAATGTTGTAAACGACGTTTTAGCATCATTTATCCTGTTCTATCTCCTTATTTTTCAGTTCTTTTCTCAAGCTAGCCAGCAGACTTTTGCCAAAAAACACCCACACGAGAGTACCAGATACGGACAGGAACACAAATAATAAAATATAAATTTTGAGTCCCATACCTGAAGGTTTCAAAGGTACAACGGCAGGCTCAACTACTGCAAAGACTGGCTTTTCCTCCTGTACTTTGGCTCTGGATACCTGCAACTGATTAGCAACCTGACTATATATCTGATAAGCCAAACTCATGTCGTTCTGTAAACGCTCCTGCTCAGCACGTACACTTTGAAGAACCACATTATCATGGGCGTCTACATAATCCGCATATTTTCTTTGAGCAGCATAATATTCCTGCTGACGTTCTTTAAACAACCGTTCCAAATACGCACAGTCTTCTTTTACTTTTGAAGTTCGATACCCAATAATATATTCCTGTAATTTATGAACGACAGAATCTGCTATAACCGCAGTGATCTGCGGATTTTGTAAGGTGACCGTAATGCTCGTTATGGCGGTTTTCTTATCAATGGATGCACTAATCTTCTTTTTAAGAAAATTAATCTTCTCATTTACTTCTTTCGTCAATTCGATAGTTCCTTGCCGCCCTCCACTGGCAGGAACCGTATCTTCTCCGAATAATGATTTAACTCCTCCTATTACTATGCCCGGAAAACCTATAAGATAATCCCACCAAGGAGATGACTCTTCATCGAGATAAGACCCCAAAGTCATTTTATCATCCTTTTTAGAAACGGAGACTTCCATTTCTAAAAGTTCCAATAAAAAAGGAGTTGAAGAAACAATATCTGCTGAAAGAGAAGCGTTCAAGGCATCTGTGCTTTCCCCTATTAGAGCCCCATCTCCCAAAAACGAGGCAGCAAGTCCGGCTAAACCATTACTTCCCTTCGCATTACCCATTTCAGGAGAAAGGGTAACCTTTACTGTATATTGCTTGGGAATGCTCAATGCCACCACTATAGCAATTATTACTCCCACTCCAGCAGCTTTGCATAGTACTCCACGAACAGTAATAATCTTATAAAAAATAGCCATCAAGTCTATTTCCATTTCATCATCTTTCCTTTTATCCACTTCAGAAAACGGTTCTTGATAAGATTGCTTTTCAATCATAATAGGTCATTTATTTCTTTATCAAATTAGCAATAGAAGCAATCATCATTCCCAAAGAACTGAAGGAAGTAGCATAACCTAAAATATTAGCTATGTTCCCTTTCTTCTTAGCCTTACTAGGCACAATAATCTCACATCCCGGCTCAATCTGTTTCTTACCGCTACCCTTAACCTTAGTCACCTGACCATTCATGTAAACAATGAACTTCTTACTCTTCCTTGCATTATCAGAACAGCCACCGGCCTGATTCAGGTAATAATCCACATTCTTTCCCTTCATATAAGAAACCGTATTCGGAACCATGACAGCACCATTGATAGTTACAGTATTAGTATTCTTAGGTATGGAGATCACATCACCTTCACGTAAGACAAGATCGGCATTACTTTTAGGATTGCTCAAGGCTTTTTCCAAATCTATTCCAACCGTAAAAGTATCTTCAACACGAATACCCAAAGAGTCAATCATGGCTTCGCCCAATTGCCTGCTCATAAGGCGAATTACATCACCCATACGTTTCTTCTCACTAGCGTTAGCCACACGGGTCAGTTTCGCACCACGCAGATAGGCATAATTTGTCGGGCCACCGGCTTTATTCACCAAATCGGAAAGACGTTCCTCACGGCTGGTCATGGCGTAATTCCCTCCGAAAAGGATTTCACCTTCAATGGCTACATTCTGTTGTGCCTGATAGCCCGGACTGCGACGGACATAAACCTGATCATAAGGCTCAAGGATAAAACCGGGCTGACCATCTATTACAAAACCATCCTTTAAAGAGAAGGTATACATCTGACCAATCGTATCATTATCCGCAGTACTACGAGGATTCTTGATTCGTCTCGATATATCAATACGGACAGTAGAGGCGGCTTCTTTCAAGCCACCGGCCTGAATGATCAGATCCTCAAGTGTCATGTTATCCGCATAAGGATAGGAATCAGGGTGGGCAACCTCACCGTGAACTGTGACATTACCCCGGTCTTCCAGGTCATGGATACTTGGAATGTAGAGGATGTCATTCTTCATTAGGGCAAGGTTTGGGGAAGTGCCGTCCATGATAGACTTAATGTCTATCTGAACAACTTCACTGGTCAGGTCTTCACGCTGGCGATAGAGGACGGCACGATTCAGGAAAGCGTCACCGGTCAGACCCTGAGCTTCATGGACAAGTTCGCGGATCGTGTTCAGTTTACCGCTGAGCTGGTAGATACCGGGACGATAGACAGCGCCACGGATTTCCAGTTTGTTTGTGAAGCGGTTAAGGATGGCTTCGGCGGTTACTACGTCACCGTTACGCATTTTATAAATGTTGTAATCTATATCTTTGACTGTGTTGACTTCGTATTCCTCACCATTCTGACGGACAACACGTAATGAACGGGTGTAGGCATCAGCTTCAAAGCCGCCGGCATATTTAATGAGAGTAGCAAGGTTCTCGTCTTTCTTCATTTCAAAACGCATAGGACGTTTTACCTTGCCGCTAATCTTTACCAATACATCATAGGCAGGAACAATCACAACGTCACCTTCCTGTAGGCGGATGTCATCCTGTGTGTTGCCTTTCATAATGAATTCGTAGACGTCGATGGTGGCAATATTCTTTCCGTTGCGTACCAACTGAACGTTTCGGAGGCTACCGATATCACTCACACCGCCTGCACGATAAAGCGCATGGAAGACGGTAGAGAAGGAAGAAAGGGCGTAGGTACCGGGCTGTACGACTTCTCCCATCACATTAATCTGAATAGTACGGATATTACCTAACGTCAGACGGATGTCGGAAGTAGGATCGGTAGTATTATTCAGACCGTTATATATTTTATTCAGGGCGTTCTTCAGATAGTCATTGGCGGCAGAGACTGTCATACCGCTAAGGTTGACAGGGCCGATCTTCTGAATGTTGATAGTACCTTCAGGAGAGATTTGCTGGCGGATCGTGTTCTGGCTCGCACCCCAGATATCAATGATGACTTCATCACCGGGACCAAGACGGTAATTGGCAGGAGTGGCAAGGTTGACACTAGGCTCGAACGTCAGGTTGCGGGTATTGAAGATGTTGCGCCCGAAAACCTGATCCTCACGGGCCAAATCTTCCGTAGTCGGATGATCCTCCAGCATGTCGGAAGTATTCTCCTTAGTCTCTTCACGAAGGCGGGACTCGTTGATATCCGTACCCGTGGATTGGGAGGTGTTTACATTGTTCTGCTGCTCATAGAGCTGCTTCACACGCATAGCCTGTTCCTTGGTCACACCTTTACGCGCAAGTTCGGAAGCAAGCTGTTTCTGTTCCTTGCCTTGACGGATGCCGTCCTTTACATATTCCAGTACCTGTGAGTCACTCATGGACTGGGCCATAAGCGAGCCACTTCCCAGCATAGAACAAAAAAGTAGAATGCTAAAAAGTCGTTGTATTTTCATTGACAAATAAAAAAGTTAGTTGGTTTCACACAGTTCCTGCATACCATGACAGACTGCAGACAACTGTTGTTTAAGAAGAGAAGGGGGAAGAACATCAAGGAGGGTCAGAGAACGCTGCAAGACAGACCGTTTTCTATCCTCGTCTTCCGGATTGGCGTACATCGACACATTATATCCCTGAAGGATGGCCAAACACAGGGTAGCATCCTGCTCCGGTGTCTCCCCCCGTTGAGAATATAAATCGTTAATCTTTTCGTGGATGGATCGTTGTAATGCTGAAAGATCATCCAAATACACGCAGCCTGCACTCCCCCCACCAGGAAGCAGCATACGTACCAAACTTAATAAACCCTCTATATTTTCTTGTAAAATAATAGCATCCATATCCCTTGCCTTAAACAGCCGCCATAATCGGCTCTACATAACCGACAGGCATATCAACACAGGCGCATCCCAGCATATTCAAGCGAACAGCAATCTTACTTTTACCATCCACATTGACCAGTTCGCCAACAAGACCCGTCAACGGACCTTTGATCACGCGAACCTTTTCGCCACGAGCCAAAGGAGAACTGTTCATGCTTATCGATTCTTCCGAATAATCAAGCATGAAACGGAAACGAGCCATCTGCTCGTCAGGAATTACAGCAGGACTACTCTCGCCGCGCATCACCATGTAACGGCTGACAGTAGAAAAACTCAGGACTTCCATGCGTTCCTTAGGGTCAACGTGTACGAAGACCATCATAGGAAGCAAGACGGAGGTGACCAGCTTGCGACGGTCGCTCCATTGGTGGAATTCCTGTTGAACGGGAACGAAATTCTCGATACCCATCTTGTCCAGATGCTCGGAAACCTTCTTTTCATGGTGCATCCGAACCAAAGCAACATACCAGCGTTTTGAGTGTGCTACGCCTTCCCCTGTCCCATTAATAGGCCCAGCATTTAGTGATTTCTTTTTTCTTAAAATCATATTTTTTTACCCCATGTTTATCCGTTACTTCTTAGGTAACGAACAAGCATAGGGCAAGCAGAAAAGGGAACTTTTTTCAACGAAAACATCAGAAGAGGACTGGTATTCAGGAAATAAAGCAGAAGTGAAGGTGTTTTTCATGAATTGGAATAAAAAAAAGACATAACACGGATATTGTCATTTTCCGCCTGTTATGCCTGCATTTGATTCATTTTCCGAAATTAATTTCATTTTTGTTTGCGTATTTTCATAAATATGTCCATCTTTGCGCCATGAATCATTCCGTTACCTAAGAAGTAACGCACACCGATAAACACTGTATATCAAGCTTCTAAATCAGATACACTGACCTACTCCGCACCGCTTTACGTAAGACAAATTCATCCGGTTCACCTCCGTACGCTCTTTCAGTTCAAAGCCTTTCAGATAAATCTGCGTAGTCTTGATGGACTTATGACCAAGCGACTCGCTGATCATCTCGATAGGGACACCACGGTACTTGGCAGTAGTAGCCCACGAATGACGAAGCGTGTAGGAAGTGACGGGGAAGTTGAGACGCAGCCGCTTTGCCAGAGACTTCAGACAGTAGTTGAATCTTCGGAGAGCGGACTGGTATTCACGGTAGGCTCTCTCATCCTTCCTCTTCTTATCACCGTGAAGAATGCCGAAAAGGTAGTCGGGACAGCCGGGACGGGGAGACTGCCGGTTCCGGAGTTGGTCGAGCATCTCCTGTGCACTGTCCAGAACCTCAACGCTCATGGGAGTCTTCGTCTTGACACGATTGTAGCGCA
>OBWM01001633.1_pt1 | contig 11486 bp, 13 predicted proteins | sample 1538041 | NCBI WGS metagenome assembly OBWM01 (sample SAMEA2580049, study PRJEB22360) | human gut metagenome | biome: human gut; feature: human-associated habitat; material: faeces | place: Denmark | collected 2008/2010
AGTTTATTTATATCTGCCGTCCATAAAGGGCGGCATTATTTTTAGTCAGGTACTGGCTATGGAGCATTTACCGTTATAATGTCACAGCAATGTCACGGAGGCATAAAAAAGCCCGGGAACACGCATAAATACGTGGTTCCCGGAACTTAGGACGTTATTCGAATTCGGCAAGTTCATGGGTGTTTCTAAACACTTTTGTTTAGTTTTTTGTGCTTTTAATGCCTACTTTTTACTTCATTTACACATATTATTTTGACTTGCTGATTTTTTGTTGCCAATATGTTGCCATTCCATGTAACGGAATATTTAATTTTTATATGTATAATTATCTTCTACCATTCGACTTTTGAGATACTTAATAGGGTTACTTTGTCTCCTGATTCTTTTTGCAGTACATATTATTTCAATTAATTGTTTTGAATCAGATACTAATATTCCATAATTTTTAGCAAAATCCAATGCCCCTGATTGATGTCCACAGTTTGAAATATGCCAACCTATTATATCACCGTTTTCTATTTTAAACCAATCTGGAAGTATCTCCCCTACTCTATAAGAGCGATTGTAAACATTATTCATAGTAGTAATAAACTCTTTCATATGTCCTACATTATCTTTTGAACTATATTGTTTACATTGGCCGATTATTCTAATTGGCCCTTTTATACCAAAAAGAAAATGGGAGTTAATTGAAAACGGAATTCTTGCTATAAAATCAATTCCTCCCTCATTTCCTTTCGGGGTAAGATAAATTTTATCAGCACCTAAAAGTTCACATATCACACATAACAGTAACTCATATTCTCTGTCATTCAATGAATCTAAATATTTATATAAATCAGGTCTTATCTTATAATTTTGCCTTTGTACTTTTGATATTAATGTGTTGCCTATCCAACGAACTTTTTTATCATACTCGTTTGTGATTGAAAATAATGGAACAATTCCATTATTTATATCTTTTTCATGTTCCCTTTTATATTGATTCCATAAACGATTTAATCTGCTAGCCGCAATAGCCTCTGCTGTACCCATATCTTTTGTTAATTCTTTGAGTATAGCATCTTTGATTATCTCTTCAAAATAGTATTCTTTATCCTCATATTTCAAGCGGTATATTCTATCAAATATCTTTTGATTTTCATTTACTGACATGCTTCCAATATCTCACCTATTTTCCCACTTAATTTCGTCAACAATTCGGTAAGTTCTTCTTTTTGATTTACCACCAATTTGAATGGAATATCATCTAACGCCTTGATACAAGACTTTATTTTTTCTAATGTTTCTGTAGATGGATCTTGGCTTTCAATATATTTACGCATATTAGCAGAGTTCTGCGCTTTTTCTAAGTCTCCATCTGATCTAAACATTTCAAAATCTGTTATAGATTCTCTAAGTAAAAATGATATTATGCGTACATCATTACTTCTTTTAATAAATCTATTATCCCAATTTCCTTTCACTTCTGTACCATCTAGCGTATTTTCTTCATTTCTAGGGTAGAGCCACGATAAAAACTCATTAAATTTAAGAGTATCCTCAAATTTATATTTGCTATCATTCCAATTCAACCAATCTTTGAAAACAGGATTGCTTCTACTAAATATTTCTTGCAAATACGGATATACTTTTTCATCAATCTCCTGTGTGTAATCAGATTCATCCGCCGCTTGCATAAAAGCATAATATCCTCTAACCCATTGACCGGCACCATATGCTGTAAGACCAAATTTTTTTCCAACATCAGTAAGACTCAAATTATCTTCTTCCATTAATTGTACTAGCAATCTAGCCTTATTATATGCTGGCCATTCCTGAATACCTATGATATGTCTCAATCCTTGAAAAACCCATGATGGCTGCTCCTCTGTGCCTGTATATACTAAACATTTTATCTCTTTTAATGAGTCTATCACCTCTTCGCTAATAGTATCATTATTCTTCTCATACATTTCCATTATTACTTTAGCTGCACATATTCTTCGATTTCCTTCAAGTACTACATATTTATCTTCCGAAAATCGTTTTACAATAACTCTATCAATGGAAAGAAAGCCATTTAACTGAATGTTATCTACTAGTTTATAAATTGAAAACTCTTCTTCAAGTTTTCTCCTTGTAATTTTTTGAATTCCATCATCAGCAATATGCTCATCTGAAACATCATTCCATTTAAGCGAAGTAAAGCGAGGATTATTAGGATCTAAATAAATTTTATCTAATGCTATAACCATATCAACTAATTCTTTATTTAATGTTCCATTTTCCACTTTCGATTACCTCCATTCATTGTATAGTTTTTTATTTATTATACCTTCTTTCCACTATCCCTCAAAGTAAATATCCCATCATAATCACAATCCAACGCCTCCGCAATATCCCTCAATTCTTTCTCCGAAAAATTATCACGTGACAGCTTATTACTCAAATTATTTCCATTCGTTCCAATCTTTTCTGCCAATTCCTTTATTGTCATATCTCTTTCCAAGAGTATTGTTCTGATTTTTTTAGCCATTCCCATTGTGTAATCCTCCGTTCATATACCTCAAATTATACACTGAAACATATGAATTTACAATGAAAAATGATATTTGCTACATTATAGTGACGAATCTTATTGACATTACCCACTTAAAGATGTATTGTCATACTTATAAGTGTTTAATGTTATATTTAAGTGAATTTATAGGAGGTCACAATATGGAACAAGATTTAAACAAGTACATAGTCAATGAGTTCTGCAAGCTGCAAACCGATACAGAGCAAAGAAGTTTCATTGAAAACTTTCGTTTTCTGATGATGTCTAACGACTTTGATTTTGAAAATTACTATTCAAACAAGGCACTTAGGAGAACTGATTTTTATTCTATTGCAGATATGTTATATCAGCTCAACAATTTTTGGATGCTATCCACCTTCATTCATCAAAACAGACACTTTCTTTTTAACGAGGTCAACGACATTACAAGCGGATGCGGACTGCCGGATTTTTCTGTTCCTTGTAAGCTCGGACAGGATACCATGCTTTCAAGAGTATTTAAAGTAATAAATAACCATTCTCTAAATGAGAATATCCTTTCTGAAAATTCTTCTGATTACCAAATCAACACCCATAAATTAAGAATCTATTCCACTACCCTCCGAAGCAATCAGCCTGTACCACAAATAATTATACAAGGCAAATGGGTAGAAAAGTGGGGCTTCTCCATTGGCTGTAGTGTCCGTATTGAATGTTATCAAAACAAACTTGTAATCCTGTTAGACGAATGATACTAACGAATCCATTAATCTCTGGAAAACAAAAATCTGGAAGCAGCTTTACGCTCTCCCAGATTTTTTTCTCTATTTAACTGTCATATCTGTTAAATTCTCTGATTAACGCTTCTGCCGTTGCCTGATTGTATCCTAAGTCCAGATACTGCTGCAATAACAAATCGTGAGAGCTTTTAACCATATCATCTTCAATATCGCAATACTGCTGCATTTCCCCCGACAGTGCCATAGACACGTATTCTATCGAATTTTCATCTAACAGCTTCCATATCTTACTTTGAGAATGTTCCGTCAGCCGGAGCCGGGACTCCACTTCCTCACAGTTTAACCTTAACATATTACCGTCTTTATAATATACTTCCACATAACCGTTGTCCATATTGTATTCACATTTTAAGATATTATCTTTCATTCCTGTGCTTCTCCTTTTCCTGTCTTGGTAAATCTAAGACCGCCAGATTTTTAACCTTTGCTTCCCGTTCATATTGCCTTAACTTATCTCTGATACTTTCCGGTTTCGGCGGCTTTAATCCGTTATCCTCTTTCCATGCTTCCAACTCTTTTTGATACTGTTGCACTGCTTTTTCAGACTGACTATACACCTTTATAAAAGACTGTATATTTTTATAACCATATCGTGTAACTGCCTTGACCAGATAGGATTTCAGATCGGATACTCTATTCTGTGCTGTCTCAATCTGCCTTTCTACTTCCTTCCGCTCCTTAGATTTGAATATTCCCTTTAAATTATCAGACTGCTGTAACAGATCCGGCAGCTCTTTTTCTTCAATCTGTCTGATGACCCGTACCTGTTTATCCAAATCTTGTTTAATCTTTTGCATTTTATGATACTCTGTTATATCAACAGAAATCTTCGGCTTAGGCGGCAGCTTTTGTTTAGAAACCAGATTCATTAATATCACTCTGGCCCGCACTATAATCTGTAAAAACAGTCCGGGACTTCTTCCATTCACAGCTATGGACCGTCCTACCTTTTTCGCTATTTCTGTATTTTTTATTTTTTGAATATCTGTTTCCGGTACGCCTTCCACCAGAGCTATATCCACCGCTTGATTCCATTCTTTTCTAGCCTGATTGTCTGACATAATTTCAGCCGCTTTGGGATTGTTCTTACCAATCTTTTTCGTTGGAAGATATACGCCGGACTTATCAAAAACCTGTAACTGTTCTAATGGATTCTTTATGTAACAATTCATCAGTTCTGTAAGTCTTTTCTTCTCGTTTTCTAAAAATACATCGCTCTTAAATAATGATATTTTATTAGAAAACGATCTCTTCTCATAAACCTCCCCTTTTGCAATTACAGTACAGCCATTTCTCATATTCCCTTGTTCATCCAACAGTTCTTTCTTTGTTCTTACATGCTTCCCTTGTTCATCATAAAACATATTTCTGCTAGCGATTTTTATATCCGGTTCCTCCAGCATTGTCCTCTCACTGAAAATCAAATGAATATGATAATTCGTTTTCTTTTTATTGTGATGAAGAGCCGCCACACACTCAACTCCGTGTGCTTCTTTGAAGCTGTCAGTAAAGGTTTTTAATACCCAATCCGGCTCAAAGTTTACATAGGATTCAGGTAATGCAATAATTAATTCTCTGGCTTCTATGCACGTTCCTTCTGTGCCGCTTTTTTGAAATTCCCGCTGACTTTCCTTTGCAAGCACATTCCAAAACTTTTGCGGCGCCGTATCATAAACCGCATACAAATTTTCCTGTCTGGCGTGACTGGATATGTAATCAATCCTTCCCTTTACATTGGTTATCTTTTGTATCTGCACAAAAGAATGTCTTGGCATATACCGATCCCTTTCTTCTAGCAAATAAAAATATATGATACACATTTTTATGATGTCCGTTACCAGACTATATGGGCAGCTCTGCTGCCTGAAGCTCGATGCAATCGCGAAATCCCCGTTGCATAAACCGTAGGTTTGTGCAATGGGTGTATTTCGCTCTCAAGCGCCGAGGGCTTAGGAGAGACTACCTTTTATATAGCGCTGCTCTGTTTTTGCTTTTTTAATTTGGGCGTTCCCGCCCACTTTATCTGCCCGTTTCCGGGCAGTTTTTTCAATTACAGAGAGAATACAGTCCACAGTGCTTTCTTCCCATCCGGCAAGCCATATAAAGATCTGTTCCTCCCCTTTCGTCAATTCAATATCTCCAATAACTTTATTCATTTTTTAAATTCGCTTTCCTTCACTTTCGTAGAAATAATCATTTACGTTCCGGCTTCTATACGCTGGCTGTTTTATCATTTTACTTCGCCCTCCAATTCATATTTTCTGTTGACGGTTATTACAGGAGCGTGTCACGCTCCCGTCTAAGATACTCAAGGAAGTATTACCAGCGAAAGCTATCCGGCACACCACGCTTATCCAGATACTCTTTTCTGGCCTTTTCTTTTTCTTCCTCCGTTGGTGCGGTCTTATATTTTGAATATAATAACCGCATAGTTATGGAATCCATCTTATCCATCAAGTCCTTTTTTATTTCTGGCTGGACTTCCTCTATGTCCAGCAAATGATATTTTATCAGGGCAATAAATAACTCTTCCGGTATCTGCACACTTTTCATTTTGAGATCCCTTCTGCGTGTCGGTGGTGTCGATAGTGACGATATTTTCTATACCACTCCCATATGTAAAATACCGTCACAATCGTCACATATCGTCACGCCTTTGTTTAAATCAGTGATAACTTTATTTTTCTGCCGCTATGTTCCCGAATACTCTCGTACTTGATGTTGTAATCTATCAGTAACCGTTCCAGGCTGACATTCAGCTTACGTGTAAAAACATTCGGCTGCATATCTATCTCTGGTAAGAGCTGTAATAGCTCCGATGCGGAACCGCTCCATTCCGGCGCTTCATTTGTCACTACTGTAGCAACTGATTCAAGCACAGAATCTACAGGCTCCTTCCATAGTTCTGTTTCTGATTTAGTAAGTTCCCATACGCACTATTCCCGATTAAAATTAAGAAATAACCTCTGATCTTGCTGATCGCGTCCGGCAACTTCCAATACCGCTTTATTCTCTGTCCGTTTTTCCTTCTGCATGATAAAGGCTCCATCGGCAGCGCCCAGCAAACCGTTGGTTCCCGAAATCATATCAAAGCTGTCAGAAGATTCCATTTTTCTTGTATGATGAACAACCAGCAGACAGATACCATACTGATCGCTGAACCTTTTCAGCTTGGTTACGATTTCATAATCATTTCCATAGCTTAGCTTGTCGCCACTCGCTTCACGCACCTTTTGAAGCGTATCTATAATAATAAGTCTGGCGTTTTCATGCTCCTTTACGAACTTATGTAGCTGTTCCTCTAGTCCCTCATGTAAGGTCTTGGATTGTGTCGCGAAGTGAAGATTGCTGCTCCCCTCCATGCCAAACATTTTAGATAATCGTCTTTGTAATCTGGCATAATCATCTTCCAATGCCAGATATAAAACAGTGCCTTTTGTCACAGGAAATCCCCATAAAGGGATTCCCATGCTGACATGATAACCGAGCTGCGCCATGAAGAACGATTTACCTACCTTTGGCGCTCCGACAAAGAGATACGTTCCATTAAAAATCAATCCCTCAACAATCGGAACCCGTGGCGGATAAGCTGTGTCGTACAATTCTTCCATAGAAATTGTTTTCAGAACATTTTCTCCGGCTGTCACCACATTTACGGTCACGCTATTTGTGGCTTGTTGATTGATTTGCATTTTTGAATCTGTTATAATTTCATTGTTGATATTAGGAAGCGGCTGTTCCACATCTACGTCAATAGATGAATCTGGAACGGCTGCTTTTTTAGTTGCTGTCATCATTGTTCCCCCTTTAATCCATTTAAGGTTTCTGCCACTATTTGTAGCGTATAAAAAAGTTCTTCGCTGACCTCGCAACATTGTTCTAATCTCTTTAGTTCCTCATATATTTCTGCCATCTGGTTTCTAAGAGCCTTATACACCCTCGGATTCCCCTGTACCACGACTTCCCGGTTCAGCAGTTTCCGAATAATGTAATCTTGTTTCGTAAGTCCTGAAAGTCTCACACAATCATCAAGCAACTTCCCTTCTTCCTCCGACACCCGAAAAGCTACTGTTTTACTTCTCCATCTCCCCTGATAGTCTAAAGTCTTATTCATTCTTTTCCCCTTCCTTTCCCATTCTTTCAATATCCAATCTGTCTGCCATCTCCGTCTGCTTGGTTGGAAACAAGTGTGCATATCGGTAAGTAATATCTATACTTTCATGCCCTACCCTCTGTGCGATTGCAAGTGCTGAAAATCCCATTTCTATTAAAAGTGAGATATGAGAATGACGAAGATCGTGTACCCTGATCCGTTTAACTCCGCCCTGTTTGGAACCTCTGTCCATCTCATGATGAAGATAAGACTTTGTTATTGGAAACAGTCTTTCGTTTTCTCCGATACTGTAAAGCATATCAATATATTCCTGTATCTCTTCACAGAGGAACTTTGACATTTTTATAGTACGGTTACTCTTTGGTGTTTTGGGGGAAGTAATGACATCTCTCCCTTTTAGCCGCTGATATGATTTGTTAATAGTTAAGGTACATTTTCCAAAATCAAAATCTTTAGGTGTCAGTGCCAAAAGCTCGCCCATACGGATACCACACCAATATAGTATTTCAAACGCATAATAAGATTGTGGTTTGTCCATCATGGCATCTGCAAATTTCAGATATTCTTCTTTTGTCCAGAACAACATTTCCTTATGTTCCTCTGAACCCATTGCTCCGGCCTTCTGCGCCGGATTTGAGGGTAAGTGGTAGAATCTTACTGCGTGATTAAAAATAGCGCTTAATTGGCTATGTATCGTTTTTAAATAAGTAGCGGAATACGGCTGACCAGATTCATCTTTATAAGATAACAACTCATTCTGCCACGCAATAATATCTTTTGGTTCAATCTCATCCATCTTACGTGATTCAAAATAAGGAAGTATCTTTGTCCGTATCACATGGCTTTTTGATTCCCATGTATTTTCCTTTACCCGTTTTCGTTTATCCGTTTCATAGATTTCAAAGAAACTTCCAAAGGTCATATCAAGTTTAGCTTCCTGTTTCAGCATGGTTTCCCGTTCCCAATTCAGAGCTTCCCGTTTAGTCGGAAAACCTCTCTTTTGTGTCTGTTTTCGTTCCCCCTTCCAATCGGTAAAGCGGAATACGGCGCGCCATTTTCCTGTGTCACCATCTTTATAAACTGCCATCTTATGGCTCCTTTCTGCGGCACTTTAAACGTGCCGCTCGTTGTAACATATTTTTTTATGGAAATACTGGGCATTTACCCGGCCTGCTACTGTAAGATAACCCTGTTGCTTTAATTCTTCATTGAGCTGTTTGACGACTCTGTACGCATAGGATTTTGATACTCCTAATTCTTCTGCAACTTCCTGAACACTGATGAAAGTTTTACTTTGCAAGTTTGCTTCTCCTTTCCTAAACATATTTATTTAAGTGCTGTAACACCATATTACTAAACATTTACCGTTAAGTCAAGTGGTTTGCTGAATAATATTAACTTTTTTTGTTTAGTTTTCTGTTGCTATTCATTTTCGCTTGTGTTATACTCTACACAAACATATATGTTTAGGAGGTTTCCATATGGCAATCGGACAACGCATTAAATTCTTCCGTAATAGAAAAGGAATGACACAAAAACAGCTTGGGGAAATACTAGGCTTTCTCGGCAAAACCTCTGATGTCCGTATGGCACAGTATGAGTCAGAAGCCAGAGTGCCTAAGATTGACCTTGTAAAAGAAATGGCCGGTATCTTTGATGTCAGCACTCATGCGCTCACTGTACCCAACATAGACACCTACATCGGCCTTATGCACACCCTCTTTACATTGGAAGATGTGTATGGACTTAAAATAAGTGAAATAGATGGTGAACTCTGTCTGCGTCTGGACAAGTCCAATCGTGACAACTATACTTCCTTGTTTAATATGTTTCAGGCATGGCAGCAAATGTCTGCCAAATTAGAGCAAGGCGAGATCACCAAAGAGGAATACGACCAATGGCGCTACAAATATCCAGAACTTGACAACTCTCATCATTGGGCAAAAGTTCCCTCGAAAGCACTTAGCGACTTTCTTGTGAGCGAATTAAAAAAAGAAAAATAAGCACAAAAAACCTTACCGACTTCCTTTTCCATTTCTGGAAACTGAAAATCAGTAAGGTTTTTCTATGCTATTTGAAGTAAAATTATTTTATGAGTAGGTATCAGATGTTGCCAAATCGTTGCCACGCATTAAACAAATTTGTTTGAAACCCACATAAATACTAGGTTCTTTCAACCCACAAACTCACTCAAATTCAATCGTAGCTGGCGGCTTCCCCGTGCAATCATACAGCACCCGGTTAACCCCCTTAACCTCATTCACAATCCGGCTGGTCACCTTCCCCAGCACTTCCCATGGAATCTGAGCTGACTCCGCGGTCATGAAATCAGATGTAAGCACGGCCCTCAGGGCAACAGCATAATCATAGGTTCTCTCATCGCCCATGCAGCCAACAGACCGCATATTAGTCAGAGCTGCAAAATACTGGCCCAGATTCTTGTCCACCCCGGCCTTTGCAATCTCTTCCCTGTAAATCGCATCAGCGTCCTGTACAATGCGGACCTTATCAGCTGTCACCTCACCGATAATCCTGACGCCCAGACCAGGTCCCGGGAATGGCTGTCTGAATACCAGATACTCAGGTATACCCAGCTCCAGTCCGGCCTTTCTCACCTCATCCTTGAAAAGCAGCCTTAAAGGCTCTACCAGTTCCTTAAAATCTACATGCTCCGGCAGTCCGCCCACATTGTGATGAGACTTGATGACAGCAGATTTACCCAGGCCGGACTCAATCACATCCGGGTAAATGGTTCCCTGTACCAGGTAATCCACTGCGCCAATCTTCTTTGCCTCTTCCTCGAATACACGGATGAACTCCTCGCCGATGATCTTACGCTTTGCCTCAGGCTCTTCCACGCCCTTCAGCCTGGCGTAGAAACGTTCCTGGGCATTGACACGGATGAAGTTCAGGTCATACGCACCTTCTGGTCCAAATACAGCCTCTACCTCGTCTCCCTCATTCTTACGCAGCAGACCGTGGTCCACGAACACGCAGGTAAGCTGTTTGCCAATGGCCTTGGACAGCATGACGGCAGCCACAGAGGAATCCACACCGCCGGACAGAGCGCACAACACCTTACCGTTGCCAATCTTCTCCCTCAGAGCCTTGATGGTGGTATCCACAAAGGAATCCATCTTCCAGTCGCCGGAGCATCCGCAGACATTATATACAAAATTGGAGAGCATTCTGGTGCCTTCCTTGGTGTGAACCACCTCAGGATGGAACTGCACCGCATAAAAATTCTTCTCCGGACACTCCATGCCGGCTACCGGGCAGGAGTCTGTATGTGCAGTGATGCGGAAGCCCGCCGGCACCTCTGCAATGTACACGCCGTGGCTCATCCAGCATACGGTCTTGGAAGAAACGCCATCAAACAGCTTGGAGGAAGTATCCACATCCACTTCTGTGTGTCCGTATTCGCTGACCACAGCCTTCTTTACAACGCCATCCAGCAGGTAGCTCATAAGCTGAGCACCGTAGCAGATTCCAAGAACCGGTATTCCCAGCTCAAATATCTCCTTTGAGCAGCGGGGTGCCCCATCTTCAAACACAACGTCAGGTCCGCCTGTGAAAATGATTCCCTTTGGATTCATTTCCTTGATTTTCTCCAGGCTCATATCATAAGGATGCACTTCACAGTATACGCTGCATTCGCGGACACGACGTGCAATCAGCTGGTTGTACTGGCCGCCAAAGTCCAATACAATAATCATCTCTCTGTTCATGAGATTCGTTCCTCCATTATTTTACGGATTTTCCCACCAAAACAATTATAGTAAAACTGTATCCCAGAACGGGTTTGAAAATACCCTGTATCCGACGCCCCACAGCAGCCTGTCTGATGAAAGCTGTGCGTAACCCGCCTGCTTCCGCTGCTGCCAGTGCCAAAGGTCTAACCTGATACAAACCATTTCCAAACCCGCCCTTATTATATACCTTGACCCAATTTACCGAAAAATATTTATTCCCTATAAAATTGAAAGAGATTGTACAGAATAGTACAATCTCTTTTTTATCTTTCGTATGAGTATATTATACGGCACCCTAC
>OBWM01001641.1_pt1 | contig 11444 bp, 5 predicted proteins | sample 1538041 | NCBI WGS metagenome assembly OBWM01 (sample SAMEA2580049, study PRJEB22360) | human gut metagenome | biome: human gut; feature: human-associated habitat; material: faeces | place: Denmark | collected 2008/2010
TTGATGCCCGTTATGTACGTATGTTTGGGACGGAACTAGGTTGGTGGTTTGGTTACTCATTATGGAGTTTTGATGTGTTGGGCGGAACGCAGCCTAGTGAGGGTTTGAGTGATGTACATTTTATCCGCCTGACGTTGAAAGATAAATCAGGAAAGATCGTGTCAGAAAACAATTACTGGCGTGGCAACGACCGTTTGGATTTTACGGCTTTGAATACTTTGCCAAAAGCTGAACTGAAGACTTCTTCCAAATTAATTCGTAAAAATGGTGAGGCGGAGATACAAGCAGCCATAACACTTCCGAAATCGGCTAAGGGGGTAGCTTTTGCTGTACATGTGCAGGCTGTTCGTGCTTCGGATGGCGAACGCATACTGCCGGCATTGATGAATGACAACTATTTTACGTTGATGCCAGGAGAAACAAAGAATTTGAGCATTACATTTGATGAGAATTTGTTGCAGGGCGACAAATATAAGTTAGTGGTAACTCCTTATAATAACAAATAATTCAGATTAGTATGTGTACTAATAAATTTATTCTGTTCTGTATGGGGATAGTGATGAGTGTATCATCTTTAGCTTGGGCTGGAGATGCCCCCCCTCTCTATAAAGACAGAACAGCTCCAATAGAGAAGCGTGTAGACGACCTTATGTCTAGAATGACATTGCACGAAAAGGTATTGCAATTGCAGAATCGTGCGTCTGGTCGGTTGGATGAGATTGACCGGATCTTCTTGGGGGAAAGTTATGGGACAACTCATGAAATGAGTATGTCTGCTTATGATTGCGCCGTGATGTATAAAGAATTACAGCATTATATGCGTACTAAGACCCGTTTGGGAATTCCGTTGTTAACTTCTGCTGAGGGCATACAGGGTATTATTCAGAATAATTGTACGCTGTTTCCTCATGCTTTGGCGCAGGGAAGCACTTTCAATCCTGAATTAATACAACAAATGACTGAGGCGGCTGGCGAAGAGGCTAAGGCGATAGGTATTCATCAAATTCTTTCTCCGGTTTTTGACATTGCCCGCGAGTTACGTTGGGGACGTATTGAAGAAACATACGGAGAGGACCCTTATCTGATAGCGGAAATGGGAGTGGCGTTTATTAAAGGGTATCAAAAATACAGAATTACTTGTATGCCCAAGCATTTTGTAGCCCATGGTACTCCGTCTGGAGGCTTGAATTGTGCGGGAGTAAGTGGAGGAGAACGTGAATTGCGTAGTCTCTATCTTTATCCGTTCCGTAAAGCTATAAGGGAAACTTCTCCGTGGGCGGTGATGACTTGCTACAGTGCGTATGATGGAGTGCCGGTTACAGGTTCTTCTTATTATATGACTGATATTCTTCGGGGAGAACTGGGCTTTAAAGGATACGCTTATTCTGACTGGGGTTCGGTGGAGCGTCTGATGACTTTTCATCATGCAGCAGGCAGCCGTGAGGAGGCTGCGCGTATGGCATTAATGGCCGGAGTGGACTTGAACATTGATTCGACTTACGAAACATTGGAAAAACAAGTTGAGGAGGGAAGGCTTGATGTTGCATATATAGATCAGGCTGTGCGCAGAATATTGACGGTGAAGTTTGAATTGGGCTTATTTGATGAAACTTATGGTGATCCTAAACTGGTGAAGAAGGTCGTTCGCAATGCTGAAAAGGTGGCATTGGCTAAGAAAGTGGCTGACGAGAGTGCCGTATTATTGGAAAACAGAAATGATATTCTTCCTTTAGACTTGAATAAATACAAGTCTGTTGCAGTGGTGGGGCCTAACAGTAATCAAGCCGTGTTGGGCGATTACGCTTGGACGATGGGGGATACTAAAGAGGCGGTCAGTTTGTTGCAAGGATTGCAGGAAAGTGCAGGTGATAAAATAATGATTCGTCATGCTGAAGGATGTGATTGGTGGAGCCAGGACAAATCACATATTGCCGAAGCTGTGGAAGTTGTCCGTAACAGTGATATAGCTGTGGTGGCGGTAGGTACACGAAGCACTTATTTGGGAAGAAGTCCTAAATATTCTACGGCAGGTGAAGGATTTGATCTTTCCTCATTGGAACTTCCTGGGGTGCAGGAGGAGCTGTTGAAGGAGATAAAGAAAACGGGTAAGCCTATGATTGTCGTTCTGATTGCAGGTAAACCGCTTGCTATGCCTTGGGTGAAAGAAAATGCTGATGCATTGTTGGTGCAATGGTATGCAGGTGAGCAGCAAGGATGTACATTGGCAGATATTTTGCTTGGAAAGGTGAATCCGTCGGGTAAGTTGAATGTATCTTTCCCGCGTAGCACAGGTAATACTCCTTGTTTTTATAATCATTTCGTGACAGATCGTGAAGAACCTTTTGACCAGCCGGGTACTCCTGAAGAACCTAAAGGTCATTATATCTTTGATAAACCGGAACCTTTATGGAACTTTGGACATGGAAAAAGTTATACTACGTTTGATTATGTGGATTGTGCACTGAGTGATACGTTATTGGCTGCAAGTGATACATTGAAAGTATCCGTTATGATCAAGAATACGGGTAGGTGCGATGGCAAGGAGGTTGTGCAGCTTTATGTACGTGATAAAGTAAGCACGGTGGCTACTCCCATTCAACAGTTGAAGGCATTTCAAAAAGAGCTTGTTCCTGTAGGATATACTAGAGAAGTTAAATTAGTACTTCCAATAGCAGAACTTGCTTTGTATAATGCCGATATGGAGGAAGTTATAGAACCTGGGGAGTTTGAACTACAGATAGGATCAGCTTCTGATGATATCCGAATAAGGCGGACAATAATAGTGAGGTAGGGAATTTAAACTTTTGTAAAGAATAAAAAAAGGATGGTTTTTGCTCTTGTAGAATAACAGATTGCTTGAATAATAATAGTATGAAAACAGTAGTAAATCAATTGAGAAGATACTTGTTAAGTATCTTGTTAGTATGCGCTTGTATATATGTGGATGCGCAAAGTCGTGCCCCTATAGTAGGACGTGTTTCAGATGTAAAAGGAGAATGGATGATTGGGGTATCTATTTTAGAAAAAGGTACTTCAAATGGAGTGATAACCGATATAAATGGGCAGTACTCCATCAGTACATCATCGGCTCAACCGACATTGGTAATTTCGTATATTGGTTATAAAACTCAGGAAGTGAGGATAGGAAAAAAGAATGTTGTTGATATTGTATTGGAGGAAGATGTTTCGGCATTAGATGAAGTTGTGGTTGTTGGATATGGGGCGCAGCGTAAAGTTTCAGTAGTTGGTTCACAGAGCTCTATTAAAATGTCTGATATTAAAGCAGCAACGGGAGATATATCTTCGGCTATTGCCGGACGCATTCCAGGTGTGGTGACTATTCAACGTTCAGGAGAACCGGGTAAGTCTGGTTCTGAAATATGGATTCGTGGGATTTCTACGTTCACGTCTTCCTCTCCGTTAGTATTGGTAGATGGGGTGGAGCGTACTTTTAATCAACTTGATCCTGAGGATATTGAATCGTTTACTATCTTAAAAGATGCTTCGGCTACTGCTGTTTATGGTGTTCGGGGTGCGAATGGTGTTATTTTGATAAAGACAAAGCCAGGTAGAGTGGGGAAACCCCAATTCTCTGTGGATTATTATGAAGGGGTAACGATGTTGACCAAACAGGTAAAATTAGCTAATGCTTATCAATACATGGATGCTGCCAATGAGGCATATGGCAATGACCATTCTGGACAGGTTCTTTATACACCTCAATATATTGAAGCAACTAAAAAAGCGAATGGCTTGTTGCCAAATGATAATCCGAAAATGTATAATCCTTATTTGTATCCGGCAGTAGACTGGATGGATGAACTGTTTAGAGATATGGGGCATAACCGTCATGCCAATATCAATGTCCGCGGCGGCTCTGTCAATGCCACTTACTATGCATCATTGTCTTATTACAATGAAACCGGTTTATTGAAAACAACTTCAATGGATGAACAGAACTATAATATCAATACGGATTATAATCGTTTTAATTTTACTTCGAACTTGAATTTGAAGCCGACGAAGCGGTTAAGTATTGATATGGGGGTCAATGGATACATTGCAGAAACAAATTATCCACAAGAAGATTCGGGTACTTTGTACGAAGCAGCTATGGCTATTAATCCTGTTTATTATCCTACCTTAATGCAAAATGGAAGCATTCCCGGGATAGATGGTAATAACTATAATCCTAATCCTTACGGTATGCTTACTCGTCGGGGCTATAGAAATGAATATAATTCAAAGATTTATACTAACTTACGTATTGCTCATGACTTGGACTTTTGGAATTGGAGCAAGGGCTTATCTGTAACTGCGACGTTGGCATTTGATACATGGACTGGACGTACGTTGAAGTACAATAAAATGGAAAGTACCTATTGGTATGCAGGTTCTAAGGACCCGAATACCGGATTATGGAATAATGATGTATTTAATGAAGACGGGACCTATCGTTTGAATCAAATTTATATTAGTGGTGACGATCAGTTGAATTATGGTGGAGGTGATACCGGTAGTGACCGTAGCATTTATTTTGAAGCTTCATTGAACTATGATCGTGCTTTCGGTTTGCACCGGGTAGGTGGCTTGTTCCTTTATAACCAGAAGACTTATCGTAATACTACTGGAGGCGATATGGCTTCTACATTACCTTATAATAGCCAAAGCATTGCTGGACGTGCCACTTACTCTTGGAATGACCGTTACTTTGCTGAATTTAATGTAGGCTATAACGGTTCGGAGAACTTTATGCCAGGCAGACGCTTTGGGGTATTTCCTGCTTTTGGTGTGGGATGGGCTGTCTCAAATGAAAAATTTTGGGCACCAGTACAAAAGTATATATCTTATTTGAAGTTGAGATATACTAACGGTTGGGTAGGTTCAGATGATGCCGGAGCACGTTTCTTGTATGAAGCAACCATGGGAGGTGCGCAGGATTATTATTTTGGTGATTGGCGTAGTCCTGGAGGATGGGCGGTTTATACTTATGGTTCCAATGTTACTTGGTCAAAATCACATAAGCAAGATTGGGGTATTGATATTAAGTTTTTAAATGACCGTTTGTCTGTCACGATGGATTATTTTAAAGAACATCGTACAGGTATTTTCTTAAATCGTCAGACATTGCCTACTTATTTAGGTCTATCTTCTCTTCCGAAAGGTAATTTGGGAATTGTTGATAATAGTGGATTTGAATTTCAGTTAGAATGGAATCAGCAAGTGAATGATTTGGTTTCGTTTACTTTGCGTGGAAATGCTTCTTGGAATAGAGATAAGATTATTGAGAATGATGAAGCGCCGAAACCTTATCCTTGGATGGAAAAACGAGGCACTAATGTGTTCTCACAATGGGGTCTTATTGCTGATGGCTTGTTTACTAGTGAAGAAGAAATTGAAAAGCATGCCACACAGTTTGGTCAAGTATACATAGGTGATATTAAATATCGCGACTTAAATAACGATAAGAAAATTGATTCAAATGATATCTGCCGTATTGGTCAAGGAACTATTCCTAAATATAATTACGGATTCGGCTTTGATGTGCAAATTGGATATTTTTCGGTAAGTGCCTTGTTTCAAGGAGCGGCAGATGTTACTACTTGCCTTTCGGGAAATTCAATTATTCCATTTTCAAGTCAGGCTGGTATAGATAACTTGTTTGATAACATAGAGGATCGCTGGTCTCCTGATGATCCTACTAATGAAGATGTATTTTATCCACGTTTGCATTATGGTAACTCAAATAATAGTAATAACTACCGTGCTAGCACATGGTGGTTAAGAAATATGGACTATTTACGGTTGAAACAGTTTAATATAGCTTATAATCTGCCGGAAAATACGTTAAAATCAGTTGGTGTAAAAGGTGCTAGAATTTATTTGATGGGAACTAATTTGCTGACTTTCTCTAAGTTCAAGCTATGGGACCCGGAAGTATATTCCAGTAATGGAGCAGCTTATCCGAATGTAATGAGTTGTTCTTTGGGAGTGAATTTTAGTTTTTAAGCAAAGATGAAAACAATAAAAAAAGATTATGAGAAATATAGTTAAAGTAAGTGTTGCTGCTTTAGGACTAATGTTAGGTTTGAGTTCTTGCGATAGTTTTTTTGCCGAAATGCCGGGAATACGGTATGATATTGAAATGAGTTTTAAAGATCAAGTGAAGACAAAGGCTTTTTTGGCAAATGTATATAGCTTTGTTCCGGCTGAATCAAGAGAAAAATATTATTGGGACGGAGAGTACCATGGCGGTTTTTGGACTGTTGCTTCGTTAGAAGGACATTATACATATGATTGGCATTCATCACACGATGTTGCTCGTGGAAAGGTGGATGCATCCTGTGGACAGTTTCAGTATTTTTATCGAGAACTTTACAAAGGAATAGAACGTGCCTCTACGTTTATTGCCAATGTGGATAATTGTCTAGAAATACCAGAAACAGAACGTGTCAATATGAGAGGGCAAGCACGTGCATTGAGGGCTTACTATTATTTTTTATTGATGCGTATGTATGGACCTGTGCCTTTACTGGGTGAAAAACCTATTCCGGTAGATGCGCCACTTGAAGAAGTATTGCGCGAACGTAGAACAATAGACCAATGTGTGGATTTTATTACTAAGCAACTTGACATAGCATACTCAGAAGTAGCTTGGCAACGTGCTATAGGAGTAAATAAGGGTAGGGTAGATAAAGCCTTTTGTAAAGCTTATAAAGCGAAAACATTATTGTTTGCTGCCAGCCCGTTGTTCAATGGGAATCAAGATATGGCTTCTTTGAAAAACCATGATGGTACCCAATTAATTCCTACCACAGAAGATGCCCAAAAATGGGAGATTGCAAAAAAAGCTTATCAGGATTTCTTGGGAGAGTTTGACCAAACAATATTCAAGTTGCATACTGTGAATACAGCAGAGGAGAAAATAGATTTCTATGAGTCTTATCGCCAGGCAACTGCCGGTGAAAAATTTACTGACGAACTTATTTGGTTCCGTGAAGGAAAGGATATTGAGCGCAGTTCTGATGTGACACCTGGACACCGTCATGTGAATAATGATGCGGTCAGGGGAGATATGGGGCTCTCTACTACTCAGGAAATGGTAGATATGTATTTCACCAAGAATGGCTTAAGAATAGATGATGATCCTGAGTATCAGAAATTTGAGTATACGGGAATTCCATCCGCCGAAATGTATGGGTGGCCCGAAGACTATAATGATCCGTTAGTGCCTTCACGTAATTATTTTTTAAAGAATGATAACATGGTTTTGAAACAATGGATTAATAGGGAACCTCGTTTTTATGCCAATATTACTTTTAACGGTTCTACTTGGTTGAATACAAGTACTGAATTTGGTAAAATTACAACGGATTTGACCAATAATGGAAATTCCGGCTATGAAAAATGTTTGGATAATGCACCGATGGGTGGATATGGTATACGTAAGATGGCTAGAGAAGATAGAAGACAGGAACTCTATTACAATATCTTGCTCCGCCTGGCAGAAGTTTATTTGGATTATGCTGAAACATTGAGTGCTACGGGAGATTACAAGGAAGCAATGAAATATGTCAATAAAGTACGTCACCGTGCAGGCATTCCAGAATATGGGGTGGGACAGGATGATAACGGTTTCCAACGTATTGCCTATCCTGAAAATCGGGAAGAGGTAGACAACCGCATTCGCCGTGAGCGGACAGTGGAATTGATGTTTGAGTGGAATCACTACTTTGATGTGCGCCGTTGGAAGGTTGCAGATATGGCAGTGGGCGACGGATGGGTTTATCCTACTTATCACAAAGGTGGAGAAGGCGGCGAAGTGCATGGCATGAACTATCGGAGCGATGCGCCTGCATTCTTTGAGAAAGTGGTGTTTGATACCCGTAAGTTTGAAAAGAAGAATTATCTTTTTGCCATTCCGCAGGAAGATATTCTTCGTGTAGAGAAGTTGGTTCAGAATCCGGGATGGGGAATTGAATAATCATGTTTATATTTATGTGGAAATGTATATGTATGGCTGTGGCACTCTGGGGTTGTACCGGAGTGTTACAAGCAAAAGTCGTATTACCTTCTGTTTTTACAGATAACATGGTATTGCAGCAAAAAACGGATATCACGTTTTATGGAGATGCAACAAAGAATAAACAGTTGACCGTTAAAACCGGATGGAACGGAAAAGAGTATTATACGGAGGCGGACGGACAGGGAAAATGGAGTTTGAAGATTCCTACCCCGGCAGCCGGAGGACCTTACGAGATCACCTTCTCCGACGGCAAGAAACTGCAACTGAAAAATGTAATGATAGGCGAAGTATGGTTCTGCTCCGGACAATCCAACATGGAAATGCCGGTAGCCGGCTGGGGAAAGGTAATGAACTATGAACAGGAGATAGCAGAGGCGGCTTATCCCGCCATCCGTCTGTTTCAGGTGAAGAAGAATACCTCCTTGGCTCCACTCAAAGAAGTGGAATCTACCCTGGGAGGCTGGCAGGAATGCTCATCCGCTACGGTGCCCGAGTTCTCCGCATTGGCTTATTTCTATGCCCGTGCGTTGTGGAAAGAACTGAATGTCCCGATAGGAGTGATTGACTGTACATGGGGAGGCACGCCCGCCGAAGCATGGACGAGCCATGAAACCTTGCGGCAAGTAATGGGCTTTCGGGAAGAAATGGACAAACTGGAGCGGCTCGGCTTTGATCCCAATCGGATGGAACAAGCTTACTCGGAAGAACGCGCCCATTGGCAGTCCCTGTTCACCGAAAAAGACAAAGGAATGGAGAACGGCAAACTTTGTTGGACGGCACCTTCCTTGAGTGAAGAGGACTGGCAGACCATATCCCTACCCGGTTATTGGGAGGGCAAAGGACTTAAAGATTTTGACGGCATCATCTGGTTTCGCCGTTCCTTGGAAATTCCTGCCGAGTGGGCGGGAAAACCGCTTACGCTGCGACTGGGGATGATTGATGATGAAGATATTACTTATTTTAATGGGGTGGAGATTGCCCGAGGGGCAGGTTATATGACACCGCGTACTTATACCATTCCTGCAAAATTAGTGAAGGCTGGTAAGGCGGTTCTTGCTGTTCGTGTTTCTGATTTTGGTGGAGAAGGCGGTATTCATGGCAAGGCGGAGGACCTTTATGTAGAAGCTGATGGAAAGCGGATCAGTTTGGCTGGAGATTGGAAATATCGTATCGGACTTTCTTTAACAGGATTTCCACCTGCACCGGTTTCTCCTGTTCAAAGCTCCAGTTATCCTACGGTGCTGTTCAATGCGATGGTCAAACCATGGACTGCTTTTCCCATTAAAGGAGTAATATGGTATCAAGGTGAAGCTAATGTAGGTCGTTCAGAACAATATGGAGATTTGTTTCCTGCTCTCATTACGGATTGGCGCCGACAATGGCGGAGTGATTTTCCCTTTTATTTTGTACAATTGGCTAATTTTATGGAATCCAAGAAAATACAGCCGGATTCCGAATGGGCGGCTTTGCGTGAAGCGCAAACTAAAGCATTAAAACTTGACCAAGTTGGTATGGCCGTGACCATTGATATTGGTTTGGCTGATGATATTCATCCTAAGAATAAGCAAGAGGTGGGACGCCGCTTAGCTTTGGTTGCCCTGGCCGGTAGTTATGGAAAAAATGTTTCAAGTTCGGCTCCTGTATTCCAAAATTATATAATTAAGGGGAACAAGATGGAATTGGATTTCGGACAAAAGCAAGATGGATTTCAGATTAAAGGTACAACTTTAAAAGGCTTTACCATTGCAGGGCCGGACCGTGTATTTTATCCGGCAGAGGCTATGGTCCATGATGGAAAAATTATACTTTCTTCTACTGAAGTTCCTGCCCCTCTTGCTGCACGTTATGGCTGGGCAGATAATCCGGATTGTAATTTGTACGGAGAGAACGGGCTCCCGGTTGCCCCTTTCCGGACCGACTGTTGGTAGATGGTGTAAGTCTTAACCTTTTTTCTTTTCTTTATAAGCTGATGGAGGCATCCCCATCGTCTTAGTAAATAACCGGGAGAAATAAAGAGAATCCTCATAGCCTACCAAGGGACTTATTTGGTTAATTTTTAGGTTAGTAAAATCCAGGTAGTGACAGGCTTCCTGTATTCTGAGATAGGTAAGATATCGAAGAGGAGAGGAGCCTGTCTTTTCTTCAAACAGATTGGAGAAATAGGACACTGAGAGGTTTACTTCCGCAGCGATATCTGCTAGGCGAATGGTTTTGCTCAAATTTTCTTGCATGAAATGAATCGCTATTTGCACCACATCCTTGCTTCTGCAACCATTGCGCATAGAACCGCAATCCCGATATTCACCAATAAACTTCATGGAACCTAAAAAATGGAAAAGACTGGTAGTGGCATAAAGCATATAGTTTTTGCTATATCCGGAGCTGATGGACGAGTAGATTTCCTCGAAGAGTACTAATCTTTCTTTGATTCGTGAATCCTCTTGTGGAGTGATGTCTTTCGGACGGTCAAAACCGGCACTGAAAAATGCAGCTTTTGTTCCATTGAAATGGATCCAGTAAATAGTCCAGGGATTTCTCTCATTACTGCCATAAGCGTGTGCCTGGTGTTTAGGTAGAATGAAAAATTGGTTGGCGGTAACTACATATCGATGTTTGTCTAACTCGAACCACCCTTCTCCCTCCATACAATAAATAAGGATAAACTCGGTTGCTTCCTCGGTGTTGCGTTTCCGGTAATGAAAACAGGCATGAGGATAATATCCTATATCTGTAATGTAAAGTTCGCTGCCTAACGGATCTTGCTTTAATTCTTCAATCAGAAAAGCAGGAAGTACGATGGCGCGTTCTCCTTTAAATCCCTCTTTAATTCGTGGCATATATCCATGTATTAGAATTGGATAACAAAGATAGCAGACTTCCTTGATTTTACCTACAATACAGGCTTGATTTCGATGATTTTGAGGGTATAAGCGTCAAAATTCTTATTTTATGGCGCATTTGAGTAGGGATTTTTGAGCTTCTCTCTCTATTTTTGCACTATAATTTTAATCGATGAATAATACCATGAAAGAAAGATTGCTCTTCTTGATATGTTTTTTATGCATATCATTTATGTTAAAGGCGGCGGATAAGCCAGTAATTAAAATTAGTACAGAAAATGTAGACCTTATTTACCGGGTTGGTGATAATGGACGTCTATATCAAAGTTATTTGGGAAAGAGGTTGAATCATGCTACAGATATTGCCCACTTGCCGCAGGGCAGCGAAGCATATCTTACTCATGGCATGGAAGATTATTTTGAACCGGCTATTCATATAGTGCATAATGACGGCAATCCTTCTACTTTGTTAAAATATGTATCTCATACTCGGAATCAAGTGTCGCCGGGGGTAGATGAAGTAGTGATTACTATGCAGGATGATAAATATCCTGTAACTGTAAAACTTCATTATGTGG
>OBWM01001645.1_pt1 | contig 11401 bp, 9 predicted proteins | sample 1538041 | NCBI WGS metagenome assembly OBWM01 (sample SAMEA2580049, study PRJEB22360) | human gut metagenome | biome: human gut; feature: human-associated habitat; material: faeces | place: Denmark | collected 2008/2010
TTACATAGCCGTCCTGATTTTCTTCTGTTTCAGTTACTTCATAATCTATGCCTGCTGATAGATTGATTGCTGTTTTGCTTTCTCCATGCTTCAAGGTGAACGTTGCGACACCGTCAGTAAATTCCAAATCCCCATATACTCCGCTGATTGTCTTATCGCTTAACGTTACAGTAAAGTTGAAGTCCTTATTTTTATCCCCAGCATTTCCTGTTACTATCTTTGATACGGTCAAATCGCCTGTTTCAGGTTCTGGCGGTGTTACATCTTTCGTATTTGTAAATACAGCTGTTTCTTTCACACCTTTTGTGATTGTTCCTGTATCATCTGTTTTAGAGGTTACATAGCCGTCCTGATTTTCTTCTGTTTCAGTTACTTCATACTCTATGCCTGCTGGTAGATTGGCTGCTGTTTTGCTTTCTCCATGCTTCAAGGTGAACGTAGAGCTTCCGCCAGTAAACTTTATCTCTCCGTATGTACCAGTGATTGTAGTATCGCCGAGAGTTACGATGAAATGGAAGTCTTTATCTTTTTCTCCCGCATTTCCTGCCACCATTTTTGATACGGTCAGACTGCCGTATTTTTCTGGTTCAGGGTTATCAACAGGTTTCCACATCAGCACAAAGGGGGACATGTTATTTCCCTCTTCATCTGCGGGCAGCACGAATTTAAGACCCTTTTCGGTAAGCTCTACATCTAACTTCTCAACTTTGACCTCATTGCCTAGAGCATGCATGATCGCCTCGCCCCATTCGTCGGCTTTATCCGATAAAGAAGCAGAATATTCACGCTCCATTCCTTTGAAGTGCAGAATCTGATATTCATAATCCTCATAACAATCCATTGTTGCAAATGGGTAAGGCCAGTACACAGTGATATCCTTATCGCAGGACACCCATGAGTTGCCATCACTAGCATTGACAAGGTCAAGATAACGGAAGTTATAGTCCCAGCCATCAAAGGAATACGTCTCGCCACCAAATCGGCTATCCGCATTCCTGCGCATGCTTCATCTGATATTCCTCGATCTTCTTGTCATCTACCTCAGATGACAGCGACACCGTATCGTCAAAGAACAGACTAATCAGCGGTTCGCTGTCTTCATCAATACCGATAGGACTGCCTAAGCCGGAACTTTTACCATTGGTATAAAATGCTGCATCCTCTGGAATTACGACAACACCCCGGCGAACAGGCTTATCCAAAGGGTTGCCCTCGGCGTCCGTTGTGACTAATGTCGTAACATCATCTTCATCCGTTACAATCGGAGACAGGAAATATTCGGGATTATCATAAATATCAACGCCGTCAGGCAGGTCGCCATTGTTTCCCTTATTGGATACATACCGGGAGGTGTAATAAACATCCTCCGGAGTTTCCACCTGAACCCGATAACTCTGTCCCTCATATTCTGCCGTAATATACCAATCGCCGGTCAGCTCAATCTTATACCTGCCCGCACTGGAGCCGGTATTGCTTATGCTTGTCATTTTCAGAAAATCGCCCGTCAAACCCAAATCATCAGAGTTGCCCTTATCCAGCTTCAGACCCGATTCCAGAGTCGGGAAATAGTAAATCGGCGTTTCTGCGCCGGTATCTGCTTTCAGGGGAAGCAGAGTCCAGCTTTCCTCACTCTCATGACCTTCCACGACTTTGTCGTTTTCCAGATGCATGGTTATGACCATGCTTGGATTCGTTCCGGCGATGGCGGCGCCCTCTGGCAACCCCTCTACCTTGAAGCGCAAAGTAGGGATGTGGTTGCCGCTGGCGGATTGTCCGCCCACATAGCTGGTAACAGAAACCGGTGTAATTGTCAAGCTGCCAGGTTCAGGCGCACTATGTGCTGCTTTGAGTGCAATAGAATTTTGTTTGGAAGCTTCTTCAGCAGAAATCTCTTTGCAGTAACTATCTACATCCCAGCGATTGGAGTCCCAATTATAACCATCTTCAAACCATCCTGTGATCTGTTTTCCGGTCGATGTCAAAACGCCAAAGCCGTTTTCTTTACTTGCAGTAACAGAAACATTTACAGTACCCTCTGAATAGATATCATCCCCCATTTTAGATGCTGTATTATTTTGAATAACTCCGCCTGTCATAGTAAAGGTGCCAATGCTGCAGACGCCTCCGCCATAATTACCCTTATTATTCTCAATGATACCGCCAGACATATTAAACTTTGCATTCGTACCAACAAAAACAGCACCGCCATATCCCGTATATGTATCTTGGCAGTTTCGGATTGCTCCACCATACATATTTAACGTTGCATTTGTTGATACACCTAATTCTCCAACTGAAATTGCACCACCCGGTCTGCCCATTGCGTTGTTATTCTGAAAAACAACACCCTCGTACACATTGACAGTTGCACAATCACCTATTCCTAAAAGGTCAGGAAGCCTCACACCTGCCTCTATAATCAGCTTGCTTTTTTCAACCTCACCTGCTGATCCGAGATTTACAACAGCACTATCGTTTGCAAAAATCAAACTGTATGAATTAAACCTTGATTTGAGAGTATGACCATTTCCATAAATCGTTGTCATACCTTTTATGAATTCTAATGAAGCGTTATTTCCAGTGTGTGAGTCGTTTGTAATTGTAATATCATCCGTCATTTCTATTACATACGTTGCATCATCAATACCATTGTTGATTTGTTTAACTGCATTGATAAATTCTTTATCTGATGAAACCCGGAATGTATTTGCTTCGGAATCGTCTATTGCATTTGTTTGCTGCTTTGAACAGATCTCGCACACGAAAGCACATGGTGTATCCTCAACCATTTCCATATAACCACAGCTTTCGCCATGCGCATGGGTACAGTTCAAATTCTTTGTAGTACATCCGCATTCTTCGCTGCAAACATGAATACATTCAGTTGGCGCTCCCTCGTCCGCATTGGACGGGGTAGCGTTGTTATCCGCAGAGATTTCACCAGAATAACAAGTTTCGTCGTGTGAATGAATGCAATTCGTTTCAATGATGTAGCAATCCTCTGTATGTTCATGGGTGCATGGGCTGCCTTCCACACCCTCGCTGTAACCGCAATCTTCAGTATGCAAATTATGATGTTCGCACAGACCATTCTCTGCTAAAGCGGAAGCTATCATTGTCCCCTGAGGGATAAGACCGCAAAACATAACTGAACATAGCAGCAGGCTTAATAATCTTTTTCTCATACTCTTTTTCCCCTTTCAGAAGTAATTTACAAATCTTATTTTCTTTTTTTAAAACTGTTAAAATAGAAATCACTATACCCGAAGCTACTAAGAATAACACCCAAAGCAATCTGTTAGATTTATCACCGGTTACCGGTACTTCTTTTATCTTTGTCTCTGGTGTTTTCACATTCACCGAAGATTTCAAATCATTATCCTTTTCATTATGCCAGGAAGGACTTGTTATATTATCCTTTAAACCATCATCAATACCAACACTATCCTTTCTGTAATACAAAAACTTAGCAAAAGCTAGTTCTCCCTCCTTAATAATTCCAGTTTCTCCCGATTTTTCCACCTTGTAGGCTTTGTTGTTATCGGTATCCTCTACTGTATAACGAATTCCGGAAGGAAGACCTTTAGCAGTAATACTCTCTTATGCTTCAAAACAATGTTCGCTACACCCTGCTTAAATCTCATGTCTCCATAAGCACCCGTGACTCTCTTATCACGCAGAGTCACGGTAAATATTTCTTTTCTTCTTTATTTCCGGCTGCTGTATTGGAAATCATCAGACTTCCGGTTTTAACCTCAGACTCTGTTGGCATACTGTTCTTCGTATTAAGGAATTCCGCTGTAGAAGCATTCGTTGTAATCTTGCCTTTTGCACCTTTTGAGGTTGTGATATAACCATCCTGATTGCTTTCAACCTTAACAACTTCATACGCTGTTCCTAATGAAAGATTTATGGCAGACTTTCCCCCATGCTTCACACCTCTCTTGTAGCTTATATCACCGAACAAGCCGTTAATTTTTGTATCCTGAAGGTATACTCGAAAATGGAAATCCTTTCCCGTATCTACTTCAGACCTCTCATTATCAATCACTCACTTTCGAAAACCTAATAATAACCTGATTGCATAATAAGCTTCGTTACCTATATAAAATTTCAGATTACAACTAAATCGCTTTTCCAAAATCTGCACAACTTTTAAAATATAATATTTCTTGAAATCTCCACGTTATCCTCTGATCGTTTTAAAGGCAAATAGCATAATCAATCATGATATAAAAGGGTGGAATATAAGGTGTCACCTTATTCTGTTAAGTACATAAGACATGTCTTCCCATCATCCCTTTTGAATATTCTGTTCTGCCTCCTCCATTAGGATTGCGTGCTTGATAAGATTTGCATGCCGATAAAAGGTAGACCTCTTGATGTTCAATTCTTTTTGGTATTCACTTAATGCCTCCCTGTCAACTAAACGTTTTCTTATTTGTTCCTCAAAGTCATTCGGCAAATCAATTGATGGCCGTCCATAATTTCCTTTTCCTTCTGATTTTCTTTGCAAAGCCTTCTGGATGCCTCGATGCTGACATTCTTTCATCTTCTTACGGTTCAAATCTATAATATATTCATAAAAGGAAGAAAGTACAGCTGCATCAATGACCATCCCCTGAATGGATAGCTGTATTCCGTTTTTTGCATATTCCCGCAATTCATTTTCCACCTGTATGACATCCTGTCCCAGAGCAGTGAATGATGTAAGTTTCAAATTTTTATGTTTCATCCCAGTATCCTTTCTTATGTTCTATATGTTGCATCTGATTTTCAGGTGCTGGTGAGGTCATACGAAATCCAAAACACCACTGCAGGATTTCCATGCATTATATTTTTACAGCACCTTGCAATTCGCTTCACTAATCAATGCTATCCCCGTGTCTAACTGCCGGTTTCCAAATATCTCTTCAAGAGCCTTGTAAGCACCTGAATATCAATTGGCTTTGCAATATGGGCATTCATTCCGCAACGCAGGCATTTTTGAATATCTTCAGAAAATGCATCTGCTGTCATAGCGATAATAGGTATTGATACAGCAGCTGCATGCTTTGATGTACGAATCGCCTGTGTAGCCTCATATCCAGTCATATGCGGCATTCTAAGATCCATGAGGATAGCATCATAATATCCAACAGGGGACTTTTCAAACATCTTTAAACAGCTTCGTCCATCCTCTGCCCACGCAACCTCCATCCCTATATCCGTCAGCAATTCACGTGCAATCTCCGCGTTTAATTCATTATCCTCAGCAAGCAGAATACGATATCCGGATAGGTGCATATCTGTATTCCTATCCTCATCCTTTTTTATTTCCATATCCATATATTGTCTTAGACCATGAAATAATGTTGATTTGAACAGCGGCTTTGAAATAAACCCGGAGATACCAGCTTCACGCGCTTCCTGTTCAAATTCACTCCAGTCATATGCCGATATCAATATAACAGGCATTTCATTTCCTAATCGATGCCGTATCTCTTTTGCCACCTGAACACCATTCATACCGGGCAGCTTCCAGTCCGATAGTACTATTTGATAATCGTCTCTGTTACTGTTATGCTCAATCAGCAATTCAATGGCAGCTTCCCCGCTCTGCGTCCATTCAGCATGAACTCCCATAGAGTTCAAGGTACGGATAGTGTTTTTGCCGAACAGCTCATCATCATCCACGACAAGTATTTTCCATGGAGGAAGAACCATATCATAAGCAGCAGAAGGAGCTTTTTCAAAATCGAGGGCTATATGAACTTCAGTGCCCTTCTGCAGCTCACTCTGTATATCTATGGTTCCCTGCATGGCATCGACTATATATTTTGTAATCGCCATTCCCAAGCCTGCACCCTCTGTTTTCTGTACTCTTGCACCATCTGCCCTGCTATAGGAATCATATATTTTTTTCAAAAAATCAGGAGACATTCCGATTCCATTATCCTTTACACAGATATGTAGCTGCACATAGTCTTCTCCCTTTAAAGATTTCTCTTCATATAAAGTTAATTGAATGAATCCCCCCTCCGGCGTGTACTTTACCGCATTTGATAACAGATTCAACAGTACCTGATTTAAGCGTACACCATCACACCATACATGCTCTGTCGCTATTGTATTGATTTGTACTTCAAAGCTCTGCTGCTTTGCTTTCACCTGCGGCTGCATTATGTTGACAATTCCTTCCACAACCTCTTTCAAAGATACCTGCTCAAAAGACAGGGACAATTTACCGCTTTCGATTTTCGACATGTCTAAAACGTCATTGATCAGTCCCAGCAGATGTTTACCGGACAGTGTGATTTTTTTCAAACAGTCCTTCACATGTTCCCGATCATTTATATGATTTTCAGCTATCGCCGTCATCCCTACAATTGCATTCATCGGTGTTCGGATATCGTGGCTCATATTTGCTAAAAACTCACTTTTTGCTTGATTTGCCTCCATTGCAAGTCTTCGAGCATGATCAAGCTCCTGTACCTGCTGCTGGCTGATATAATAAAAACGAATGAATATAATCCATAAATAACCTATGACAAAGCTACAGGCAAGCATGGTTGCCATCATCCTTTGAGACCCTAAAGCATTCATCGTCTCACTTAATATACCGTACGGCATAACTGCAACCAGAATCCATTCAGAGTTTGGCAACGCGGTTCCAAAACCCTGCCGGTATTCGCCCTGAACTTTTAACGTTGTTGCATAATTCCCCTGTCTCTTCCATGCCGCTGCAAGACCATACAGCGGATTGTTTTGTTTTGTGCCGTTTCCCTGATGTAATTGATCAAAATATTCCCAAAGCTCCGGATTTTCATTGCGTATTACAAAGCTGTAGTCAGGACGTATGATATGATAATACAGTATGTCAGTTGCATCATCCAGTGATAAAAAATCAGTAATATATGCTAACGGTACTGCTGCTATCAAGCCAATTGATTTCTCTTCACTTTTCATCGGATATACTGCCTTAACACCAAATAAAACTATTTCGCGTCCTTTTGCGTCCACTCCTATCGCCACCCGATGTTCCCCCTGCTTTAGCGCTTTTACAAACGGCTCTGGATTCTTGGGCTGCACTTGTTCTCCATAAAGGTTTATCGGAACAGAGTGCCAGATATTCAAAGTCTCTGATCTGTGCTCTGTAGACCAGCTCGTTGTACAGATTCTCCTTATTGCTGTTCTTTGTCGTAACAGCGGTGATAATGCCCTCAACCTGACGGAAACGTAAATCTATAACATTCTCAAAATTTTTTGAAATCTCACGATTCATTCCCGACATATATAGTTCGCCGACCTTATAAATACTTTTATTGCTCTTCTGATCCATAAAAAATACGAGCAGGCCAAAAACAGCGATGCTGATCAGCAGAAAACCAGTGAAGCTGAACGCTAGAAATCGCGTTACATACCGATGTGAGCGCTGCGTCTTCATTTACAAAAATCTCCCTGTCTCTGATACGCTTTTATGGCAGCTATTTGCTGATCATACAATTTAGAAAGCTGAGGAAGGTGCTTTTCCACGCTTTGATAATCTCCTTCTCTGCATGCTTTTGTAATTTGACTGCTGCATTCATACAGCCTGGTAAATGAAAGATTCTGACAGATTCCCTTCAGCGTATGGATAAAGCGAAGGGCCTCATCATAATCTTTGCGAGCAAAAGCCTCTTTGAACATAAAAAAGCTCTTGTCCTCGGAATATTTCAAAAGGAATTTCGTGACTGTCTTTTCTAAGCGCAGTCTTGACATCACTTCCTCATAATCACCGCCAAAAGCAGTATAGCAATCCTTTAAATTCATCGTATGTCTTCCTCTCTTTTATTCAAATCCGCTGTTTCTTCCTTCAAAAGACTCACTATCCCCAGATTTTTGTCCGCTTTCGCTTGATACATGAGTTCGTCCGCAGTTATGAAAAGCTCTTCAGCTCCCCCTTTCTCATATACACCGCCAATGCTCACAGAAACAGTTAGATTTGGATAATCCGCCAGCTTCATTTCAGATACAGAATTGCGTATCTTTTCTAAGCGTTTGGTGAACAACGCTATCGGCAGATTCCAAAAGATAATGATGAACTCATCTCCGCCATAACGTATAACAGTGTCTCCTTTTCCAACACTGGAGCATATTAGCTTGGCGATTTTTTGCAAAACGATATCTCCGACAAAGTGACCATAGGAATCATTGATAGCCTTGAAATTATCGATATCAATTACGGAAAGATTTTGTATTTCATGAAGAAGAATATAATCTTCATAATATCTTCGGTTATATACTCCTGTTAATGCATCTGTATATAATAATTCAAGAGTTTCTTCATAGGTCAGAGTGTCCACAGCATCACGCCTTTTATGCGGTATTCCCTTTTTCAACAATCCCTGCACATTATAGGAATCCGCTTGATCATAGGTGAGATTTAATGCAAGTGTAGTACTTATGTCTATCAGACCTTGTATAAGCATTGGATTAAACACACCGCATTCTCCATTTACAATCATGTGCAATGCCTTTGTATGTGAATATGCCTTTTTATAGCACCTCTCACTGGTTAGTGCATCATATACATCTGCCAGTGCTACCACCTGCGCTGCAATTGGTATCTCTTCTCCCTTCAGCCCATCCGGATAGCCGCTTCCATCATATCGCTCATGGTGCCAGCGGCAAATTTCAATGGCTATCTTGACAAGCTCGGATTCCCGCTGTTCCGCTGGTAATTCCATCAGCATTTCAGCGCCGATCTCCGTATGCGTCTTCATTACCTGAAACTCCTCAGCTGTTAATTGTTCCGGCTTATTTAAAATTGCATCGGGTATCGCGATTTTCCCTATATCATGAAGTGCTGAAGCCGTGCTGATGACGTCTATATCGGTATCTGTCAGCATATACGGAGTGCTTTGTTGAATAAGGTTTTCCAACAAAAGCCTTGTTATCGTATGAACATGCTGGATATGCGAGCCGCTTTCTCCATTACGAAATTCTACAATGTGGGATAGGATAGAAATCATCAGCTTATTATTTTCTTCCTGACTTTGATATTGCTGTGCAATTATTTCTTCGAGGTAATTCTGCCGTGCATATAACAGCATTGTATTCGCTATTCGATGCTGGACAATCGCAGGATCAAATGGCCGGCTTATATAATCAAATGCCCCGAAGTCATATGCCTGTTTTATATTCGCAGGAGAATTGTCCGAGGAAATCATAATAACCGCAAGGTTGGCATTCCAGCTTCTTTTTTTTATATAAGCCAAAACTTCGAAGCCATCCATTTCCGGCATCATGATATCCAGTAATAAGAGTGAAAATTCCGTTCCGTAGCGAGAAAGAAGAGTTATTGCCTCTACTCCATTTTCCGCTTCTACAATGTCATATTGATTCTCAAGGATTTCAATCAGAAGAGCTCTGTTTATTTCTGAATCATCTGCTATAAGAACTTTTTGTTTATTCACATGCATCCATCGCTTTCATAACAAGGTATATTTCACGATTTTATTATAATTTCAGGTAAACACCCTGACAACATCCCGATTGGTAAGGTATACCTATACGTTTTATACAAAATTGGCAAGGTGAACAAATAGCTTCGCATATGCATACTGACAAACAGAAGGTCGCATACTATAATGGAAAAAAGACCGGAAAGGATATGGGTATGGAAGCACAAGAAACGAAATTCTCATTTGTCTATCATGAAGTAAAGCAGCGCATCCTTACAAACCAAATACCACCCGGTGATTATATACCATCCTCAAGAATACTCTGTCATCAATTCAATGTGAGCCGTTATACCATCAATCGCGTCTTTGATGCACTGCAAAAGGAGGGATATATTGAAATAAAACCTCGCATCGCTCCCATCGTATTACCGCGAGAAACCGAAATAAAGCAGGGTAATGAAGGTATTGACATTTTGCGAAGTCGTGATAACATTCTACAGATATATGAGACATTCGCCCTGATACTTCCCTCCTTGTTAAGCTTTGCAGCAAAGCACTGTGATCTGGAAATCCTGTATCATTACAAAAAAGCCATGAAGGTCTCCCGTATGGGGATTTCCGCCGGAGGGTGGCGTCCTGTATCAAATCTGTTAAAAGAAATTCTGACAGTTGGTGGCAGTCCCTTGCTGGGGAACCTTTATTCTGTCTTTGAACTACATTCTCATTTAAGCTTTTTCACAGAGAACAGTACCTTTTTTCTGAAAGTCTTACGAAAGGATTCCATCCCCATAACAGCAAATCTTATTAGTATCCTGAAAGAAAAGGATACGCATGTTATGTATACGCAGCTGACTCATCTTCTTCTCAGATTTGTATATGCTGTTCAAGAAACCCTGCAGCATCTGGCAGATACATTGGAGGCTTATCCCCTGCAGAGCCCAGCTGCTTTTTCATGGAGACCAACGCGCGGCAAGGATTATTTCTATACTCGCATCGTCAGTGATCTGAACCGGAAAATAGTCCGCGGTGATTATCCGCGCGGCACTTTTCTCCCCAGTGAAAAGCAATTGGCTGCATTCTATAATGTTTCTGTTTCCACAATACGAAAAGCACTGACAGAGCTTTCACAACGAGGCTTTGTCAGAACGATAAACGGAAAAGGTACCATGATTATAACCCCGGATGATAGCCGTGTAAGGCAGATTCTTCCCAATCCGGGACGAACAGAGGAGGCATTGCGGTACTTGCATACTTTGCAATTACTGGCATTGATCATTCACCCTGCAACGGTGAATGCAGCCGCAAAATTCAAGAAAAAGGAGCTGAAGAGTTTAGAGGAAAAGCTCTATCTTCCGGATTCTATCTGTATCATAGATATATTTGAAGCTATTTTATACCATACGGATACACAACCCCTGAAAAGCATACTGAAAGAGGCCTTTCGTCTCACAGAATGGGGGCATTATATTGCATATTACGATCATAAAAAGCAGGTATTGCAGACAGTTAATAAACGGCTGCGCTTAGCAGTCCATGAGTTGCATACCGGAGACTACATAGAATTTGCTAATCGAATTGCTGATTGCTATTACCAAATATTTCAGCATGCCAGAGACATCATGACAAACAAATACGGATTTTCTTCCGCTGCAGCTATCCAGTTACCGGAGAAGTATTATTGAAAACTTCATTTGACAGCATTTGTATATCTATATTTCCGGCATGATTACTCTTTCTTTTCATCGATTGTCATTGTTTTTCTTTTCCTGCTCTACGTTTTCGTTATCGAAAATATCATCAATTTTATAACGTCTTTTGAAAGCAGACTGTTTTTCAATAATGACAATTCGCTCTTTCTTTTATTTTGTCAATTTATCCTAGTTAATATGCTTATGGACAATTGATAGATGAATAACAGCGATAGATAAGTAAACTGAATTTTACTTGATAAGTATTCCGCTATTTTTATCAGAAAG
>OBWM01001646.1_pt1 | contig 11397 bp, 9 predicted proteins | sample 1538041 | NCBI WGS metagenome assembly OBWM01 (sample SAMEA2580049, study PRJEB22360) | human gut metagenome | biome: human gut; feature: human-associated habitat; material: faeces | place: Denmark | collected 2008/2010
CGGTGGGCCCGGTCGGTCCTACATAGCCCTGAGGTCCCATTGCGCCTGTTGGCCCGGTGGGACCGGGCATACCGGGGCATCCCCTGGGACCCATTGGACCCTGTAATCCGGTTGGACCCATAGGTCCGGTCGGTCCGGGGAACGGGCAGCATGTGGGCGGCGCACATGGTGTACATGGGTCACAGCACCATCTGTTCCTGCCATTATTACAGCCATTTTGGCGGAATTCGGCAGAATATGGTTCAAGGCCATCCTGTTGTGGATTTATATTGTCTGGATAGTCATAATACATAATGGTCACTCCTTATTATTTTAATGGATAGATAGGTCCTGAACCGGAATCCGCTCTCCGGAATCTGTTTTAAAGCGTGTCTTAAAATTCATTCCCGCCATCTGACCTAAGGAGTCGGCCGTAGGTGTCTCCTTGGGACAAAGCATGCCCCACTTGCGGTATATTCGGCCCTAATTCACTTGACGTGACACATCATATCGCGTTTATCAGGACCAAATCTACCATAAGAAGAAACGAACAACTGGCGGAGCATATATTTGCGTTATGCCGGCCGGGTGACGGAGAATTTTCCGGTTGCAACGGCGGGTGCTTCTATGCTTCCTGCCATGGGTGCGTTATTAAGAAGAATACATGAGGACATGAGCAGGGCAGCTGTGGTATTCCGGGCGTGCGGACTAGGGGCGGTGACTACCGGCCGGTAGCGCCGGCAGCCCCTGTGGTTCCAGCAGGTCCTTGTGCCCCAATTGGTCCTTTTGGTGCAGCCAGGCCGTACATAATAGGAAAATTGTTATGTCCCATAAATGAGGATAAAATAAAATATAGCATAATCACATCAATTTACACTGTTTAAAACACAAAGGTGTTTTAAACAATTATCAGCTAAGCTGCTTTACTGTCAATGTTGCATTTGTTCCTGTTGATAAAGTTAATGTTACGGCCAGTGCAGAAGACAAAGCCATATCTATTACATCTCCAGCAGTTAAATTGAAAATAACGCTGCCTTCAAATAAACTTTCAACACCAAGTGATAAGGTTCTTGTACTGGTGGTTGATGCAATAGGAACACTATTACGGCGTATAGCTAAAGTTAATGCCACTGCCACTGATGCTGTTGATACTAACTTCCAGTTAATCTCATATATACCGGTATTAGCTACGGTAATAGCATTGGCTGCCACGGTTGTATTTAATAATGGCATGGTATTATTAAAAGCTACTTGTTGTGTAGATGCAATACCGATAGAAATTGGCGTTGTGGTTGTTCTATACATTCCGCCGTATGCTGCAATCCCACCAGCTGCGCCTGTAGGCCCGGTCGCACCAGTTGGTCCGGTGGTCCCGGCTAAGCCGGTCGCGCCGGTTGCCCCTGTGGTTCCGGCAGGCCCGGTTATGCCAGTTGGCCCGGTTGCTCCAGTTGCGCCGGTTGCGCCAGTTGCCCCGGTAGCTCCGGTCGGCCCGGTTACTCCGATTGGTCCGGTTGCTCCTGCGATACCCTGAGGCCCGGTAACGCCGGTAGCTCCCTGAGGTCCCTGTGGCCCCTGGATGCCCTGGATTCCCTGAGGTCCCGTTGCTCCGGTCGGTCCGATGGGTCCGGTAGCTCCGGTCAGTCCCTGAGGCCCTGCGGCTCCGGTGCTGCCCTGAGGTCCCTGCGGCCCCTGAGGTCCCTGGGGGCCTTGAGGTCCGGCAGGTCCGGTAGCTCCCTGTGGTCCCTGGATGCCCTGAGGTCCGGCAGGTCCGGTAACTCCCTGAGGCCCCTGTGGTCCCTGGCTTCCGGTAGCGCCTGTGCTGCCGGCTATGCCCTGTGGTCCGGGAAGTCCCATTGGTCCCTGGGGTCCCTGAGGCCCTGTCTCACCGGTGAATCCTCTGGGTCCCTGAGGCCCTGTCGGCCCGGTGGGGCCTACATAGCCCTGAGGCCCCATGGCACCAGTTGGTCCGGTAGGGCCCTGTGCTCCGGGGCATCCTCTGGGTCCCATTGGTCCCTGAGCGCCTGTTGGTCCGGCAGGCCCCTGTGGTCCTCTGGGTCCTGGGCAGCAGCCCGGAAACCCGCCGCCTGGAAAATTGCCACCTGGAAACCCGCCGTTACCTGGGCATCTGTTATCTGTCTGAGCTGAGCTGTCGCCGCCACAGCTGTCGCTGTCCGAGCAATCATCTTCCGGGTATCTTCCGGAACCTGGGAAACCATAGTCGCCGGGGCAGCCGCCATTACCTGGAAAACCGTTGTTTCCGGGGTATCCGCATGGTCTGCGTTGTTCTATATTATCATTTCGATTCATTCCGTTGGAAAAATTAAAATACATAATTACCTCTCCTTATTTTATAGTGCGGAAGGCTGCCCTTCCGCCGGATGTTTCAGTTTGTGTTCAAAGTAGGTCTGGTTCTGCCTGACAGATGGGTGTTCAGGTTTCAGCTTTTGTGACTTCAAGTGATAGTGCCATGCTCTTCGGTGGTCGCCCAGACGGTCATAGCATACACACAGCTGAATAGAAGGCAGGAAGCCGTAACAGTCCTTTCGGACAAAAGCGCCTGTCTGTTCCGCAGGCCGGGAGGATAATGCCTGGGTATACCAATAAGCAGCCTCCCTGTATTTTTCTTCCTTCATTTTCATCCGCCCCAGTTCACAGCAGGCTTCACCGCGGGGACTGTCATATAAGAAGCTTTTTAAAAGTGCCTCCACGGCCTTTTCTGTATGTCCCAGATGCTCCTCGCACAGAGCCAGATGGAGACAGGCGTCTATCTTGTTTTCCACCCATCCATCCGGTTCCTGCAGGAATGCCCTGAACACCCGTACCGCATCTTCATAGCGTTCGTGGTAATACAGCTCCCTGGCGTAGTAGAACTGGTGTCTGGGTTCCAGAGGTTCTCCCTGGCTCAGCATGGTTTCGTATATCCGAAGGTTGCGGTCCTTATCCCCGGCGCCCTCCTTCCGGTGCTGAATCTCAATATCGGTGTATAGGATATTGCCGGCAGGGGGGACAGCTTCATGCACCCGGCCCTGCCACCGGAATCCCTTGTGGTTTTTTAAGATACGCTCCCTGTAATAGGAAAAGGAGGTTCTCCCGTTTTCGTCAAAACCCGTGAGATATTTCATCATCACCACATCCACAGAGGGGTCCAGGGTTTCCTTCAAATTTTTTAAGCGGGCAGCCTGTTCAGGCTCCATTACATCGTCCGCGTCCATCCACATCCAGTAGTCCGACACCGCCTTCTGGCAGACGGCGTTCCTGGCAGCGGCGAAATCATCCGTCCACGGGAAATCGTAGACCTCATCCGTATAGCGGGCTGCGATTTCTTTTGTCCGGTCCGTGGAGCCGGTATCCATAATAACAATCTGATCCGCCACAGTGGACATGGTCCTTAGGAGCCGTTCCAGAACAGCCTCCTCATTTTTTACAATCATACAAAGACTAATGGTTATCAAAAGCAATCCCCCTGTATATCTGTTTCATTATAGGCCGGATGTCCATTAACGCCCCGGCATACTATACTATATGAAAATGGAACAAGTTTGGTGTGCCGGAGGATGACAGAAGCCGATGATATGTGCTATAATAGGAAAACAGACGCAAGCGGGAAGGAGGAGGTTCAAATGAGGAAAAGAGGAGCATATGCCGTGCTGGCAGGTGCAGCTCTGTTTATGGCCTGCACCCTGTCCTTTACAGCCTTTGCAAAAGAGGAAAGGACACCAGTGGGGAAAATTAAACTTAATTTCACATCGGATATCCAGGCAGGAGAAATAGGCGGAAACGTGGACGTGAGCCTGGAGGATGGGGAGTGTTCCATTGAGAGCGTGGATATTGTCAATGAGGGCGACAGCTGGGTAGGCGGGGACAAGCCGAAAGTGGAGATATGGCTTTCCGCTGACAGTGATTATTACTTTAAGAAATCGGGAAAGAGCGCGTTTTCATTTTCCGGCGATACGGTCAAGTATGTATCCAGTTCCACTAAGAATGATAAGGAAGAGATGGTCCTGGTGGTAAGGCTGGATAAGCTGGACGAGGATGATGAGGATCTGGATGTAAGCGGTCTGATGTGGGATGAAGATAACGGGGTGGCCCACTGGGACGATATGAGCCTGGCTAAGAATTATAAGGTCCGCCTGTGCCGAAGGGGAGGCAATTCTTATGAGGACGGCATCGGAGCCACCTATACGGTAAAGGAAAACAGCTATGATTTTTCCGGCAAGTTCCCAAAGGCAGGCACCTACTATTTTAAAGTCAGGGCCATGGATTCCAGGAACAATGCCGGTGAATGGCAGGAATCTCCCTATATTGAGATTACAGAGGAAGACCTGACCAGGGTGAACGGCCAGTGGCTCAGGGATGACCGGGGCTGGTGGTACCAGAAGGGAGACGGAACTTACACGTCAAACGGCTGGCAGTATATCAATTACAAGTGGTATTTCTTTGACCAGGAGGGATATATGAAGACCGGCTGGATATCCTGGGAAGATAAGCTGTATTACTGCGACCCGTCAGGGGCCATGCTGGTATCTGCGGTCACACCGGATGGATTTACAGTGGGCGCGGATGGGGCCAGGATAAATTAAGGATGGATGAGCCTGCTAAAATGACTGATTCCATACATATAATGTTAAAAAATGGCTATCCTTATATCAATGATAAGATTGATATGAGGAGGTCATTTTTTTATGGTAAACGAACTGGAGATAGAGGCGGTAACCGGCAGAGAGATACTGGATTCCAGGGGGAATCCTACGGTGGAGGTGGAAGTGTGCCTGACAGGAGGCGCCACCGGCAGGGCGGCCGTTCCCTCCGGTGCATCCACCGGAAAATTCGAGGCCGTAGAACTTCGGGACGGCGGGAATCGGTACAACGGACTGGGAGTCCGGGGAGCTGTAGAGCATGTGAATACTGTGCTCAGCGAAGCAGTTCTCTTTGAAAGCGCATTGGACCAGAGACACATCGACCGTCTGCTTCTGGAGGCGGACGGAACAGAGAATAAGGGAAAGCTGGGGGCCAATGCCATTCTGGGCGTGTCCATGGCCGTGGCCAGGGCTGCTGCAAATGGGCTTCGGATGCCTCTTTACAGGTATCTGGGAGGAATCCATGCATCCGTCCTGCCTGTTCCCATGATGAACATTCTAAACGGAGGAAAACACGCGGACAATACAGTTGATTTGCAGGAATTCATGATTATGCCGTTCGGGGCCTGCTGTTTTGCGGAGCGTCTGAGGATGTGTGCGGAGGTCTATCACACCTTAAAGAAGCTTCTTAAAGAAGAAGGCTACAGCACAGGAGTAGGGGATGAGGGCGGATTTGCACCGGACCTTAAGGACTCCGAGGCTGTGCTTGAATTTCTGGTGAGAGCCATGGAAAAGAGCGGACTGAAGCCGGGAACCGATATGAAGATTGCCATTGATGCGGCGTCCAGTGAACTCTATGATGAAGCCAGCGGCATGTACCTGTTCCCGGGAGAAAGCCGCATGGCGGGAAAGGAAATCCGGCGCAGCGCACAGGAGATGGTGGATTACTACCGCCGTCTTGTAGATGCGTTCCCCATCTGTTCCATAGAGGACGGACTCCAGGAGGAGGACTGGGAGGGCTGGAAAATGCTGACCAAGGAACTGGGAGGACGTATTCAGCTGGTAGGAGATGATTTGTTCGTCACCAATACGAAACGGCTGTCAAAGGGCATTGAGCTGGGAGCAGGAAACGCCATTCTGGTGAAGGTGAATCAGATAGGTACGCTGTCTGAAAGCTTTGAGGCTATCGAAATGGCTAAGAGGGCCGGATTCGGCACCATTATATCCCACCGTTCCGGTGAGACAGAGGATTCCATCATTGCGGATATTGCAGTGGCTGTCAATGCAGGACAAATTAAGACCGGCGCTCCCTGCCGTTCTGACCGCGTGGCCAAATACAATCAGTTGCTGCGTATTGAGGAAAATCTGGAAGGTTAAAAGGTGATTGGAAAACGCATTTGTGCTGTCTGCGCACTTCACAGGGGCCTGCAATGACAGGAGATGCAGCGTAGGAGATGCAGTGCAGGAGATGCAGTGCGGTAGATGCAGTGCAGGAGATGCAGTGCGGTAGATGCAGTGCAGGAGATGCAGTGCAGGAGATGTAGTGCGGTAGATGGGAAAGGGGATGCTTCCGGGCGGTGATTCGTCCGGAAAATCCTTTCCCCGTCCCATTTAAATCTTGACAACCGGAAAAAGCAGGGTATGATGTAAGAAGATGCATTGATTGCATCAAAAAGGGGAAAAATAAGGAGAGAGACATGAGAGAATTACTATTTATGGAACCTGTTTTTAAGGAGGCCATCTGGGGAGGAACACGTCTTAAAGATGTGTTTGGTTACGATATCCCAAGCAGCCGCACAGGCGAGTGCTGGGCTATCAGCGCGCATAAGAACGGGGATTGCCGTATTGCAGGCGGAACATGGAAAGGACAGAGCTTAAGCTCCCTGTGGGAGAGCCACCCTGAGTGGTTTGGGGCTGCGGCAGGCTGTCATAAGGAATTTCCATTGCTGGTAAAGATTATTGATGCCAGGAACGACTTAAGCATACAGGTTCATCCGGATAATGCCTACGCCGGGGAGCATGAAAACGGATCTCTGGGCAAGACAGAATGCTGGTATATCCTGGACTGCGATCCGGATGCCACCATTGTGATTGGGCACCATGCAGGCAATAAGGATGAAGTAAAGCAGATGATAGAGGAAAAACGCTGGAAGGATTTCATACGGGAAATTCCTGTCAGTAAGGGAGACTTTTTTCAGATTAATCCCGGATGCGTCCATGCCATAAAGGGCGGCACCCTGGTGTTGGAGACCCAGCAGAGCAGTGATATTACATACCGCGTTTATGACTACGACAGGCTGTCCGGCGGGAAGCCCAGGCAGCTCCATATAAAGGAGAGCATTGATGTGATAGAAGCGCCTTTTAAGGAGGACCAAAATGCAATGCCGGCAGTTGTGAAGGAGACGGACAGCGGTAGAAAAGAACATCTTGTGACCTGCGCTTACTATACTGTGGACAAGATAGACATGACAGGCTGCTGGACGGAGAATTATGGGGACAGCTTTGCCAATGTGAGTATTCTGGACGGAGAGGGAAGTGTAAACGGCATCCCGGTATCAAAGGGACAGCATTTTATTGTGCCTGCCGGATTCGGGGATGTTATCTTTGAGGGCAGCCTTTCCATGATTTGTTCCCAGGCGGTTTAAATGCGATGCCTGAATGAAGCTTCTGCAATGTCTTACCTATAAAAATATAGGAAAACAGGTTGTGTTTTAGGACAAAGTATGGTAAAATATTTTTGTTTGACTATAAGAAAATGGAGAGGTGCAGGCGGATGTCAGTAATACATGTTATTTTGTCAATCATATATGTAATTCTTGGTGTTGCAATATCAGTGGTTATCCTGATGCAGGAAGGTAAGTCCAACGGACTGGGGAGCGCAATTGGCGGAATCTCCACAGACAGTTACTGGAGTAAGAACAGAGGCCGTTCCATGGAAGGTGCGCTGGAGCACTTTACCAGGTATGGAGCCATTGCATTCATGCTCATTACCATTGCCCTGAACGTGCTGCTTAAGGTCATGGGGTAATTAAGATAACAGAAGGATAAGTGACGAAAACACCCTTGTATTCATATAAGGGTGTTTTATTTCATTCAGGCGGGTTTTGACCTGTTTTCGTACAGGCAGGACATTTATAAGAAAGAGGTTATATGGAAAAAGAAATATTGGAACAGAAGGCAAAGATGCTGGAAGAGGTGATGAACGACAAGTCCTACGTGCCCATGAAGGCAAAGGAACTGGCCATGCTTTTAGGCATTCCCAAATCACAGAGAGATGAACTGACACAGGTATTGGACTATCTGGTATCTGAGGGCAGAATCGGAATTTCCAAGAAGGGAAAATATGGGAAACCGGAAGTTTTTTCTGTCAACGGTATATTTTGCGGACATCCCAAGGGGTTTGGTTTTGTGACCGTGGAAGGCATGGAGCAGGATGTGTTTATCCCTGAGGACAGGACAGGAGCGGCCCTTCACGGGGACAGGGTCCAGATTGTGGTGGAATCCCAGGACCGGGTAGGCGGCCGGAGGGCTGAAGGCTCGGTGCTTAAAGTGCTGGAACATGCCAACAAAGAGGTGGTTGGGTATTACCAGAAAAGCAAGGGCTTCGGGTTTGTGATTCCGGATAACCAGAAGATTTCCAAGGATATTTTCATTCCCCAGGGCTGCGATATGGGTGCTGTCACCGGGCATAAGGTGGTGGCGCGGATTAAGGAGTTTGGAGACGCGAACCATAAGCCGGAGGGTGTAGTGACGGAGATTCTGGGCCATGTCAATGATCCGGGAACAGACATACTGTCCATTGTAAGGGCCTATGGACTGCCGGAGGAGTTTCCGCCGGAGGTCATGGACGAGGTGGAAGGGTGTCCGGATGAAGTGGCTGTGCCTGGTATGACAAGGGATGAGGAAACCTTGGACGGACCTTACGGCATTGGTGATTTGACATCGCCGGCAGACTGGACCGGTGATTTGGCCGGCCGCCTGGATTTACGGGGACTGCGTACGGTCACCATTGACGGCGAGGACGCCAAGGACCTGGACGATGCAGTAACCCTGTGCAGGAACGGACAGGGAGGTTATATCCTGGGAGTTCACATTGCGGATGTGAGCCATTATGTAAAAGAAGGCCGTCCGTTGGACAAGGAGGCATTAAAGCGGGGCACCAGCGTTTATCTGGTGGACAGGGTGATTCCCATGCTGCCCCATAAGCTGTCCAATGGAATCTGTTCCCTTAACGCTGGCACAGACCGCCTGGCCTTAAGCTGCATCATGGAACTGGATGACCAGGGAAACGTGCTGGACCACAAAATCGCGGAGACAGTGATTCATGTGGACCGTCGAATGACATACACGGCGGTGAATGCCATTGTCACGGACGGGGACGAAGCTGTCATGGCTGAGTATGAGGGGTTTGTGCCCATGTTCATGCTGATGAAAGAGGTATCTGACATACTCAGGGAAAAGCGGAAGAAAAGGGGAGCCATTGACTTTGACTTTCCGGAGAGCAAGATTATCCTGGATGCCCAGGGAAAGCCCCTGGAGATCAAACCATATGAGCGCAATGCTGCCACAAAAATCATAGAGGATTTCATGCTGGCAGCCAATGAGACTGTGGCGGAGGATTACTTCTGGCAATCCCTGCCCTTCCTCTACAGAACCCATGACAATCCGGATCCGGAGAAGATGAAGCAGCTGGGAACCTTTATCCATAATTTTGGATATTTCATCCGGCTTCAGCAGGGGGAGATTCATCCCAAGGAATTACAAAAGCTTTTGGATAAGATAGAGGGAACGCCTGAGGAGGTGCTTCTTTCCAGGCTGACCCTGCGCTCCATGAAGCAGGCAAAGTACACCACCCTGTGCTCCGGCCATTTTGGCCTGGCTGCCAGGTATTACACACATTTTACTTCGCCCATCCGAAGATATCCGGACCTCCAGATTCACCGTATTATAAAGGAAAGCCTGAAGGGCGGACTGGGAGACAAGAGGGCCGGCCATTACGAAGCCATACTGCCTGGGGTCGCCATGCAGACATCGGCTCTGGAGCGCCGTGCAGAGGAAGCGGAGCGTGAGACGGACAAGCTTAAAAAGTGCGAGTATATGTCCAGATTTATCGGGCAGGAGTTTGACGGCGTAATATCAGGCGTCACCAACTGGGGGCTGTATGTGGAGCTTCCCAACACGGTGGAAGGACTGGTCCGCATAAGCGAGCTGAGGGATGATTATTATATATTTGATGAACAGCATTACGAACTGGTGGGAGAGATGACCAGGAAAACATTTAAGCTGGGCCAGCCCATACGGGTCCAGGTGGCGTCCACGGACCGTCTGCTTAGGACAGTGGATTTTATCCTGCCCAGAGACTGGGACAGGAGCGCGGGTAAGGGAGCTTCCGTGTAAGGCTGTAAGTCATACATGCAATTATGACTGGAAAGAAAGGGAAACACCATGGGGAAGGAAAGTATTAAACTGGTTGCGAACAATAAGAAGGCATACCATGATTATTTTATTGATGAGAAATACGAGGCGGGCATCGAGCTCTTTGGCACGGAGGTAAAATCCATTCGCATGGGAAAATGCAGCGTTAAGGAAGCCTTTGTGAAGATTGACAGAGGTGAGGTGTATGTGTGCGGTATGCACATCAGCCCCTATGAGAAGGGAAATATATTCAATAAAGATCCTCTGCGTGTCAGAAGGCTTTTGCTGCATAAATACGAAATCATGAAGCTGAACGGCAAGATTGCGGAGAAGGGCTATACCCTGGTGCCTCTCCAGGTTTATTTTAAAGGCAGTCTGGTGAAGGTAGAGGTGGGTCTGGCCCGTGGTAAGAAGCTCTACGACAAGCGGGCAGACATTGCCAAGAAGGACCAGAGAAGGGAACTGGAAAAGGAATTTAAGGTAAAAAATCTGTATTAGGGATAGGAACGAGAGGATATTATGAGGATTGGCAGTAACAAGGGGAGTGAAGTGGAAGCATACACAGATTTCATAAAGGAGGCTGAGGGCCTTAAGTCCACTCTGCGCACTGCCTGGACTGCTGAGGGACGGCAGGAGAGCACTGCGGAGCACTCCTGGCGCCTGGCTCTGTTTGCCGGGGTGATGTGCAGGGAATTTCCGGAACTGGACAGGGAGAAAGTACTGATGATGTGCCTTGTTCACGACCTGGGGGAACGGTACAGCGGAGACATATCGGCAGCATTGCGGCCGGATGCCGGTGATAAACTGAACCAGGAAAGGGAAGATGTACAGCGGATATGCGGTTTTTTGCCAAAAGGAGAGGAAGGGGAGGTGTCCGGGCTGTGGGAGGAATACAGTCAGGGCATTACCCCGGAAGCCAGATTTGTAAAAGCCCTGGATAAGGCGGAAACCATTATCCAGCACAGCCAGGGAAGAAATCCTGCCGGGTTTGACTATGGATTTAATCTGGAATACGGAAAGGAATACTTTGAGCAGGATGAACGGCTGGAAGCCCTGCGCAGCCTGATTGATGCAGAAACAAGGACGCGCATGGAAATAAAATAATGCGCAAGAAACGGTGAAGAATAGAACAACAAAAAAGCAAGCAGTTTCATCTGCTTGCTTTTTTCATGACCTGACCGGGAATCGAACCCGGGTTTACGCCGTGAGAGGGCGTCGTCTTAGCCGCTTGACCATCAGGCCTTATCTGTGCATCTCAGCGACAGCTTATATATAATATCATATAAAATTCAGTTTGTCCAGTACTTTTAATAAAAAAACAGAAAAAATATTTTCCCGATATTTGCAAAAATATGGAACCAATAAAACAGCAAAGTAAAATGACCAGTCGGGGAACTGGTCATTTTAGGAGAAGGTATTTCGTTTC
>OBWM01001654.1_pt1 | contig 11325 bp, 13 predicted proteins | sample 1538041 | NCBI WGS metagenome assembly OBWM01 (sample SAMEA2580049, study PRJEB22360) | human gut metagenome | biome: human gut; feature: human-associated habitat; material: faeces | place: Denmark | collected 2008/2010
TAACAGTGCCGTACAGCAGGCTGTAATATAAAAGGTTCATCCCAAATCCAACCGCCATCTGTCCTATAAATCCATCCGGCGAAACGCCGTAGGCTGCCGCCGCCGCCACAAACAGAAGGCAGCCCGTCAGGTAAGCCGCCGCCGGAATCAGGAGGCCGTTCAGATACCGCGCCGCGAATATCATTTCCCTTCTCACCGGAATACTGTGGTAAAAATCCACCTTTTTCCTGTTGTGAAGATAGGAAAAGCCGGTTACTCCCACGATCACTGCAGCCGCCAGAAACAGCGTGACCATTGCTCCGTTTCCGTAAGAGATCTGATCCAGCACGGCTTCTGTTTTACATATTTTCACAAACTCCTGATACTGCTCTGGGGTCAGCCCCTTCTTCTGCATAAAATCAAGCAGGCTGTATGCTGAATATCCGGTGCGCTGAGCATTTTCCAGCGTAAGGGCAAGATTGACCGGCATAGCAAAGAAAAATATCAGAAGAAGCAGGGCGATCACCCAGACCCGCCGCTTCATATCCTCCTTCATCAGTCTCCAAAGCTTCGCAAAAACGCCTTTAGAACACAAGCTTTTTAATGTCATATCCAGCCACCTCCGTTTCACTGATAAAGATCTCCTCCAACGTCAGAGGGATACATTCAAAAAATACCGGCTCATAGGCCTTTATCTTCTCCTCCACCTCTTCTCTGGTTCCCCGGACAGTCAGGGTAAGCAGTCTGCCCCTCTGCTCGGATGACAGACACTTAAGGGTCACCAGATCCTCAGGCCCCATACCTGGCTGCAGGACACACTGGATCTTGTGGATGTTTAATTTCATATCATCAAGATCCCTTGAAAGCAGGATGCCGCCCTTGTGGAGCAGGCCCACATGGTCGCAGATATCCTCCAGTTCCCGCAGATTGTGGGAAGCAATGATAGGGGTTAAATTTCTGTCCTCCATATCAGCGGCAAATATACTTTTTACCGCCTGGCGCATCACCGGATCCAGGCCGTCAAAGGTCTCGTCGCAGAAGAGGTACTCCGTGTTGGCACAGATCCCGCAGATCACCGACACCTGCTTTTTCATACCCTTTGAAAATGTATGGATCCTGCGCTTTTCATCCAGGCAGAAGCTTTTCATCAGTCGGTGAAAACGCTCCTTGTCAAACCGGTCATATACCCTGGAATAATAGGTCATCATATCAAGGGGCGAAGCGTTGCTGAAGAAATACATCTCATCAGAGATATAAAAGAATTTCTTCTTTGCCTCTGTATTTTCATAGATCTCCTGACCGTCGAGGGTGATCTGCCCCTCATCAGGCTTTAAAATACCGCTGGCAAGACGCAAAAAAGTAGATTTTCCCGCGCCGTTTGTACCGATCAGCCCAAATACGCTCCCCTCCTGGATCACCGCGTCAATATGATCAACCGCCAGAATATCCTCAAACCGTTTCGTCAGCTGTACTGCCTGTATCATGTTCCATGCCCCCTTCTCTCTTATTTTCCTTCTTATCCAGCACCCGTTCCATCCTCTCCCGGATCCGGTCTGCCCCGATACCAATCTGAAGCCCTTCCTTTACCGCCTCGTCAAAGCGCATTTCCCACTCCTTATGGCGGCTGCTCCTTAACCGGCTTCCCTCAGCCACGAAACTGCCCTTTCCCTTGACGGAATAGATATATCCTCTCCGCTCCAGCTCCACATAGGCCCGCTGGATCGTGTTGGGGTTGATGGAAAGCTCCGTAGCAAGACTGCGGACCGAAGGAAGCTTCATATCCTCTGTCAGAACTTCCTGGAACATCAATTCTTCAAAACGTTCCGTGATCTGCTCATAAAGAGGCCTCCGGTCCCTGTAATCCAGCACGATCATAGAGATCTCTCCTTTCTCTGTCTCAACTGTACTAATATCGTTAATACAGTTATCTTGAGACCAGAGTACCATGGGCCATTCCAAAATACAATAACAATTTTCTTACGATTTTCTTTTCCGGCAGATAAACGCAAAAAGACGCGGCATAAAGCGCCGCGCCTGAATCATATCAATGCTGGTAAAACATATTTGGTTTTTACTTCTGAGGGCCAGCGGATACCAGTGCCTTTCCAGCTGCGTTGCTCTCGTACTTGGCGAAATTCTTAATGAATCTGCCGGCCAGATCCTGTGCCTTAGCATCCCACTCTGCAGCGTCTGCATAGGTATCTCTTGGATCCAGGATCTTTGGATCTACACCAGGAAGCTCTGTGGGAACTTCAAAATTAAAATATGGAATGGTCTTGGTAGGAGCATTTTTGATATCCCCGTTTAAGATCGCATCAATAATCCCGCGGGTATCCTTAATGGAGATACGCTTGCCTGTACCGTTCCATCCTGTATTTACAAGGTAGGCCTTTGCGCCGCTTTTTTCCATTCTCTTAACCAGCTCTTCTGCATACTTGGTTGGATGCAGCTCTAAGAAAGCCTGGCCAAAGCAGGCGGAGAATGTAGGAGTAGGCTCTGTGATGCCGCGCTCTGTACCTGCAAGCTTTGCTGTAAAGCCGGACAGGAAATAATACTGTGTCTGCTCTGGGGTCAGCTCAGAAACAGGAGGCAGTACGCCGAAGGCATCTGCGGACAGGAAGATCACGTTCTTTGCTGCAGGGCCTGCTGAAACAGGGCGAACGATCTTCTCAATATGTTCAATGGGGTAGGATACACGGGTGTTCTCGGTTACGCTCTTGTCATCGAAATCGATCTTGCCCTCTGCATCCAGAGTAACATTTTCAAGCAGAGCATCACGGCGGATGGCATTGTAGATATCTGGCTCAGACTCCTTATCCAGGTTGATTACCTTTGCGTAGCAGCCGCCTTCGAAGTTGAATACTCCGTTGTCATCCCAGCCGTGCTCATCATCACCAATCAGCAGTCTCTTTGGATCTGTGGACAGAGTGGTCTTTCCAGTGCCGGACAGGCCAAAGAAGATAGCGGTATTTTCACCATTCATATCAGTATTTGCGGAACAGTGCATTGCGGCAATGCCCTTTAACGGCAGATAGTAGTTCATCATGGAGAACATACCCTTCTTCATCTCACCGCCATACCAGGTATTGATAATAACCTGCTCACGGCTTGTGATATTGAATACCACGGCTGTCTCAGAGTTTAAGCCCAGTTCCCTGTAATTCTCCACCTTTGCCTTGGAAGCGTTGTAGACAATAAAATCAGGCTCAAAGTTCTCTAACTCCTCATCCGTAGGCTGGATGAACATATTGGTAACAAAGTGTGCCTGCCACGCCACCTCCATGATGAAGCGGATTGCCATACGGGTGTCCTTGTTTGCGCCGCAGAATGCGTCTACCACATAAAGCTTTTTATTGGACAGCTCCTTTTTGGCGATTTCCTTTACAGCCTTCCATGCTTCCTCCGATGCGGGATGGTTGTCATTCTTGTACTCGTCAGAAGTCCACCATACTGTATCTTTGGAGTTCTCATCTACCACGATGAATTTGTCTTTGGGAGAACGGCCGGTGTAGATGCCTGTCATAACATTGACTGCACCAAGCTCACTGACCTGTCCCTTCTCGTAACCTTCCAGCTCTGGTCTGGTCTCTTCTTCAAATAACAGTTCGTAAGAAGGATTGTGTACGATCTCAGTTGTTCCGGTAATGCCATACTTGCTTAAATTGATCTCTGCCATGTTACATTTACCTCTTTTCTTTCCTGTGATATGATGTGAAATGATGTAGATGTGAATCATTGGTTTATAAAACCAAATTCATGTTTATTATCTCACTTAATCGTTAAAAAGTCAACAATTCCCAATTAACAAAATCATAATTTTCTCATATTTTCACACAATAGTATCCAATTCTTTCGCCATACCCTCTGCTTATATGACAAATATCACATATTTCTCCCGTTTTCAGTCTGTATAAAACAAATACCGGCTGCCGGGCAAAAGCCCGGACGGCCGGTATTTATCCATGTGTATAAAAGGACTGCTTCTTAGTCCTCCTTGATCTTTACGATGACCTTCCGGATCGGAGCAGGCTCACCGTCTGCTGCCTTCGGCTTGTGCGCATCCCACGGATGGAAGATCATATACTGATCCGCCTTTACAACCGCCTGAAGGCCAGGAACCGTATTTTCATAAAGCGTTACATCCTTATCGGGATTATAAGGCGTCTTTACCTCCATCTCATGTACGGGCGCATAGGTCATAACCTCGCTTCCCTCAATGACATACTGAATATCTGTGTAATGCTCATGAGACTCATACTTTGCCTCTTCCCACGGGATGGTAGTGTAGGAGGTTACATTGGCGTATACGTCTTTTCCGTCAATCTCATGCTTGCCATCCTCCAGTGCTGCCAGGTCCGTATTCATAAGAAAATCAACGGCCTTTGCGTAACGTTCCCCGATTCCCAAACTGCGGTAAAAATTAAGATTTTTCTTCTCGTCAAAAATCATGATCCTGCTCTCCTTTGCCTTCTGTATTCAACAGTGTTCTGTCCATTCACAGTATACGCCAAAGGAAGAGGAAACTCAACCCTTTTATTCAGATGTATCCCCTGTACTCAAGTACGAGTACCTTTCTATAAGACGGCTATTTAAAAAATTCATGGCCGCCGTGTGCAAAGAGATAGGTAAGACTTGAATCAAACCATGAGGCCTGTCTCCCCGATGCCTGACGGTTCATAAAGTAAAGGGCCCCGTTTGAATAGTCCTCACCGTCTAAGGCACGATCTACACACCGGATTGTATCAGGCGTTACCTTTACGGAATTAATCCTGCCGTTGGATACAGGCTGGAACTGGGAACGCTGGTACACAACCCCCTTTACCGTATTGGGGAAACGCTTTGACAGCACCCGGTTGATGATCACATCCGCCACCAGGATCTTTCCCTTGTCATCGCAGATGCCGGCTTCCGCCTGGACAATGCGAAGGAGGATCTGATAATCCTCGTCTGAAATCTGGATCCTTCTTGCGGCCCGTCTCTGCTCTTCTGCCTTTCTTCTGGCTTCCTCCTCTTCCTTCTCTTTTAAAATCTGTTTCTGCAGGGCTTCGATCTGTGTCTGGGCCGCTGCCTCTTTTCTCTGTTTCTCCCGGACATCCTGTTCCAGAAGCGCGCCGGCCAGATGCTGGCTTTCGCTGTCTGTATTTAAAAGTCCGAATTGTATTTTTGCTTCCGTAACAAAGCTGCTTCCTCCGGATATCACTTCCTCTTCCGGCTCCTCAGATTCTTCTGTGCTCTCCTGGATTCTTGGAGCTGCCAGGGCATTTTTGCCGCTGCCTCCGAATCCGCTTGCGCCAAAGGCTACAACGGCAATAACCACAGCCCCCGCCATCATAACAGAAGAAGTGCGGTACTGCTCTTTTTTCACCTTAACTGCCAGTGACTTTACAAAGAGAAATACCGATTGGAGGAACGAATGCAATGTAAGCATACATACTCCTCTTTTCTTTCCTGGGATCCAAAGGGATCCCATATGTCGACAAGTTGCTTCAGATCAGGTTGATAATGGGGGATCCCCCACTTTGAACCTGTTTTGCTGGGATGTACGGGTATTATATGGGATTTGGTCTCTTTCGTCAACAGAACTTTTACAACTTTGTTACATTTTTTTCTTGTCTGGAAATGATTTTTCATTACATTGTGGTTTTTGTATGTTTTATTACAATTTTTTGCTGTTTTTTCTGCGATATGGTGATTTTATTTTTACATTTTTATTACATTATTGTTAATTTTTATTTTTGTCAATTTATTGTCAAATGCGTTTTTAAGTTTTATGTAAACTATTTTTACAATTTTTTCATGGAATATCCCTGGCTGCAGCCTGATTTTCCCCTCTGTCGAACAAGCGCGAAATATGGGAGTGTTCCCCACTTGTAACACTTTTGTAACAAAAAAGGAAGCCCTGTTTTCAAGACTTCCCATATGCCCGAAGAGTTTTCTCACTCTTCTCCCTGTTCTTTTAAATAGGCCTGATACTCTTCTACCGGCATCTCAAGCCCCGTATACAGCTGGTAGGCCGCTGCCCCCTGCCACAAAAGCATTCCTTTTCCGCCCACTGTCTTGCAGCCGACCTCCCTGGCCTCGCGAAGAAGTCTGGTTTCCAGCGGATTATAGACCACATCCGCCACCACCAGCTCTGGCCGAAGCATGGTAAGATCCGTAATCAGAGTGGTCTTTGCGTGAGGTTTCATACCAGCTGAGGTGCCGTTTACCAAAATATCCGCCTGGGCGATCTCTCTGCGAAGGCTTTCTGTATCATCCATAGCGAATACCTGTACCCTGCACTCCGGTGTCTCCGTTTCAAGCATGGCTGCTGTATGCTTTGCCCGCTCAAGAAACGGATCCCTGGGATTAAAGATGGAAATAGAAGCTGCTCCGTCCAGAGCGCACTGAACCTGGATGGCTGTGGCAGCGCCGCCGGCGCCCAGGATGACCATTCTGCTGCCCTTTACCTCTACGCCGTTGGCCCTTAAATTATTTACAAAGCCTACGCCGTCGGTCATATGGCCGGTGAGACGGCCATTGTCATTTACAATGGTATTGACTGCTCCCACAATCCTGGCAGCCGCAGACAGCTCATCCATGTATTTTACCGTCTCATTTTTACAGGGCATGGTCACATTGCAGCCCCGCATCCTGAGAGTGCGGACCGCATCCATGGCCTCCCCCACCTGATCCTCTTTGATATCAAACGCCAGATAGGCATAATCCAGGCCATGGTAGCGAAAGCAGAAGTTATACATATCCGGAGACCCGGAATGTCCGATGGGGCTTCCAATCAATCCCATCAGTCCTGTTGTTCCCTTGATCCTTTGTTCCATTTGTCTCATCCTCCTGTAATCATCTGGACGCTTCTTCCTCCATGCGATGAAGCTTTTCCACTAATTCTCTGCAAATTTCTTCCCCCGTTTTCCGGTCGGTCTCGATCACAAGATCCGCGGCTGCCATATATCTTTCCCTTCGCGCCTCCATCAGGGCCGAAATTCCTTCTACTGTCTTATTGTTTTCAATAAGAGGACGGTCATGATTGTCCTTTACCCGTTCCAGAATAGTCTCAGGATGGGCCGTAAGCAGAACCACCCGGCCGTTTTTCTTCATCTCAGCTACATTTCTCTCCCGCATGGGGACACCGCCCCCGCAGGAGATCACCGCATTGGATCTGGCCTGCAGTTCAATTAAAAGCTCCGTCTCCAGATCTCTGAAATAAGGCTCACCCTTCGTCTCAAATATCTTTGAAATGCGCATTCCTTCCCTTTCTTCAATCAGGGTATCCATTTCAATGCGCTCCATCCCCCAGCCTGTTCTTAAGAGTTCTGCAATGGTGCTTTTTCCGGCCCCCATAAAACCGATCAGCACAACGTTATAGTCAAACATACTCGCTCTCCCTTTTAAAATTTCCCCTGGTCCCAGAAGATTTTCCTCCGGATCCAGGGGATTTTTCTCACGGCAGAAACCGTCCTATTCCTGTTCCAGGATAACCTTTGCAGGACACTTGGCGGAGCACTTGCCGCAGTTAGTACATTTTTCATAATCGATCACAGCCAGATTGTTATCCATATGGATTGCATCTGACTCACACTGTCTGGTACACCGGGTACCGCCGATACAGCCGGCCTGGCAGGCAGCCTTTACATCTTTTCCCTTGTCATGGCTGCTGCACTGTACCAGATGCTTTGCGCTGTAAGGCACAAGCTGGATCAGGCCCTTGGGGCAGGCGGCCACACATTTGCCGCAGGCCACACATTTTTCCTTATCTACTGCCGCCACGCCGTCTATTACATGGATGGCATCAAACTGGCAGGCCTTCACACAGGAACCAAAGCCCATACAGCCGTAGCTGCAGGCCTTGGGGCTGCCGCCGGGAACTACCGTCGCCTTGGCGCAGTCTTCTATACCTGTGTATGTATAAAGCGTCTTTGTCTGACCGCAGCTGCCCTTGCAGCGCACAAAAGCCACCTTCTTCTCAGCCGCATCTGCTGATACGCCTAAGATAGCGGCAATCTTCTCCCCTACGGGAGCGCCTCCTACCGGACAGGCATTCGCAGGAGCCTCTCCGGCCGCAATCGCCTTTGCCAGTGCGTCGCAGCCTGCGAAACCGCAGCCGCCGCAGTTATTGCCTGGAAGTTCTTCCCGGACAGCCAGTTCTTTTTCATCTACTTCGACCTTAAATTTCTCGCCAAAAAGGCCCAGGCCGATTCCTACTACGATACCCACCACCGCAATCACAGCGGCGGCTATGATAATTGCCATAATATTCATCTTCGTCTCCTCCTTTTACAGCAATCCGGAAAATCCGAAAAATGCAATGGCCATCAGCCCGGCTGTTACAAGAACGATAGGAGATCCCTGGAAGTTGTATGGGATGTCATTTCCCTCGATACGCTCGCGGATACCAGCTAAAAGCACGATGGATACCGTATATCCCGCAGCCGTGGCAAACCCGTTTACCACGCTCTCAATGATACTGTAGTTATTCTGCACATTCGTCAAAGCCACGCCCAAAACGGCACAGTTGGTAGTGATTAACGGCAAAAACACACCCAGAGCGTTATACAGGGACACCATACATTTCTTCAGGAACATTTCCACAATCTGCACCAGGGCGGCGATTACCAGTATAAAGACAATGGTCTTCAGGTAATCAAGACCCAGGGGCTCTAAGATAAACTTATACAGCACGCTGGCCGTGACGGAAGCAATGGTAATAACAAAGATAACCGCACCGCCCATACCCGCTGCCGTCTCTACCTTCTTTGATACGCCGACGAAGGAACAGATGCCAAGGAACTGGCTTAAGACCACATTGCTGACAAACGCGGAGCTTACGGCTATTACAAGTAATTCTTTCATCTACTCTCTCCTCCTATTCTTCCGTCTTTTCTTTACAGCTTGCACAGTCGCCGCAGCAGCCGGTTTTCTTCTTATCCTTGTTGGAACCGTTGGTCGCACAGGGCAGCTTGAGCTTATTCTGCAGGGCGGTCAGGCAGGCCAGAACGAAAAATGCGCCGGGAGCCAGGATGAAAATGGAGATAGGCTCATAGGAAGCAGGCATCACCTGGAAACCAAAGATAGTTCCGGCTCCCAAAAGTTCTCTTGCGCCGCCGATTAAAATCAGGGCTATGGTAAAGCCAAGTCCCATCCCAAGACCGTCAAAGGCAGATACCAGCGGCTTGTTCTTCATTGCAAATGCCTCAGCCCGTCCCAGGATGATACAGTTTACAACGATAAGAGGAATATAGATTCCCAGAGCGCTGTAAAGAGAAGGAGTGAATCCCTCCATCAGCATATCTACAATGGTAACCAGGGAAGCTACCACTACGATCTCGCCGGGCAGCCGCACGCGGGCGGGGATAATATTGCGCAGGGCAGAGATCAGGATATTTGCCGCAACCAGAACCGCGGTGGTGGAAAGGCCCATGCCCGCGCCGTTGGTGGCGGAAGTGGTTACTGCTAACGTAGGACAAAGCCCCAGCATCTGAATAAAGATGGGATTCTCTTTCCATACGCCGTTATAAATTCGTTCGGTATATTTATTCATCTCTCACGCCTCCTACTTTCCTATGCAGTTTTCTACGAAATAGATCGCCGCATTTGCAGCGCCCGTCACTGCCTTTGAGGTATAGGTAGCGCCGCTGATGGCCTGGATCTGGTTATCGGAAGAAGGCGCTGTTTTTGTGACCTCCAATGTCTGGGCCTGCTTTCCTGTAAACTGTCCCTTAAACTCTGGCTCCTCTGCCTTCATTCCAAGGCCCGGCGTCTCGCTGATGCTCAAAAATCCAATTCCTGTCAGGGTTCCCTCGGTGGTAATGCCTGCGGTAATCTGGATCAGGCCGTTATAGCCGTCGGTAGAACTGGCAGTAATCAGATAGCCTAACAGCGTGCCGTCAGCAGCCTCTGCCTTCTGAGCCGCGTCAACGGTCACATTTCCAAAGCCCTGCTCTGCGATCTTGGCCGCGCTGGCGGTTACAGCCTCCTTTAACTCATCCGTCTGTTCAAAAGAGGCAGCTTCCGGAAATACCTCTTTATAGGTGGCCGTATTGGCAGCCAGCTGAGCTTTCTCTATCGGCCCTAACGTCACCTCATGGACGGTGCCCAGGCAGGCGCCTGCCACAAGGGTAATGACAAAGAGAAGAAATGCGTCTTTCATGATACCTTTCATGCCTTTTTAGCCTCCTTTCCGAATGCTTTTGGAAGGGTCACGCGCTCGATCATGGGCACGAAAAGATTGCTTAAAATGATTGCGTAGGAAACACCCTCAGGAGATGCGCCCCACAGACGGAAAATACCAGTCAAAAGGCCAAGGATCACACCGAATACGATCTGTCCCTTGGGAGTAATGGGGCTTGTCACATAGTCGGTGGCCATAAAGAAGGCTCCAAAGATCAGTCCGCCTCCGCATACCTGGCAGATCACATAATTTAAGTCAAAGCCGCCGAAAATAAATACGAATACAGCTAAGGTCAATATGTAGGTTACAGGGATCTTCCAGCTGATGACCTTCTTTACGATCAGGTAGATGCCGCCGATCAAAAGGGCAATCACAGAAACCTCGCCGATGGTTCCGGGGATCCGTCCCACTACCATGGCTGCCAGATCCACACTGCCGCCGGCCCGCATGGATGCCAGGGGCGTTGCGCCGGAGATACTGTCAAAGCCCAGCTTTGCAGATGAGAAATCATTCATATGACCTGCAAAGGAAATCAAAAGGAAGCATCTTGCCGCCAGGGCCGGGTTCATGAAATTCTGCCCCAGGCCGCCGTACAGCTGCTTTACCACGATAATAGCAAATACACCGCCAAGCATGGGGATCCAGACCGGGATCTCCGGCGGCATATTTAACGCCAGGATCATACCTGTTACCAGGGCGCTGCCGTCCATAATGGTGATGGGGCGGTGCATCAGCTTTTCATATACATATTCGCTCGCAATACAGGCAGCTACTGTTGCCAGGATCACAAGCAGCGCATAGAAGCCGAAATTATATACCCCGAAGGCTGCTGCCGGGAGCATGGCGATGGCCACGTCCAGCATCAGGCTCTGGGTATCCACGCTGCATCTCACATGAGGAGATGAAGATACATTTAATAATTTATTCATGACTTTTGTACCCTCCTACCCTTTCTTCCTGCGGTTCGCCGCAACGGTCTTTCTCATTTCCTTAAAGGCCTGAGTCAGAGGACGTCTGGCTGGACAGATGTAGGTACAGCTTCCGCATTCCATACATTCCATGCCGTTGACCTTCTCGAAGCGCTCGCAGTCATTTCTCAGTGCAGCCTGCATCATCATCACAGGGACAATACGGCTGGGGCCTACCCACCCGCAACGGGCCCGCAGGAGACCCCCTGATGC
>OBWM01001658.1_pt1 | contig 11259 bp, 9 predicted proteins | sample 1538041 | NCBI WGS metagenome assembly OBWM01 (sample SAMEA2580049, study PRJEB22360) | human gut metagenome | biome: human gut; feature: human-associated habitat; material: faeces | place: Denmark | collected 2008/2010
CTCCACCAAAAGCATGACACTCCAGCCTATGGCACAGGCATATGCAACCCCCAAAAGTCCGATTCCGGGTGTCAGCAGGTATACAAATACCACTCGCAGGCTGGTCTGGACAAAGGTTCCCAACAGTGTCACGCTCATGTTTCCCATTCCCCTGAAAAATCCCTGAATCCCATTGGTAAACGCTGGAAACACATAAAATAACGCCATCAGTCCCAGATAACTACTGCCCAATGCCACAATTCCTTCATTTCCCGCCGTTACAAACAGCCCCATAAGCGGCCTTCTGAATAATGTGATGGTTATGCAGATAAACACCCAGTAACATGCTTCCAGCATAAGGCCTCTCCTGAATCCCTTCCTGATGCGTTCCTTCCTGCCCGCCCCTCTGTTCTGCGCCACAAATGTGGTAATTCCATGTGAAATGCTCTGCTCAGGGGTAAAGGCATAGTCATCAATACGATTGACCGCGTTGAAGGCCGCAATCATATCCACGCCCAGCGGATTGACAGCACCCTGAATCAACAGCTTTCCGATGGGCTGGCAGGATTGCTGCAAGGCTGTAATACTGCCGTAACGCAGTGTCTGCCTGAGAAGCTGCCTGTCCATGGTGAACTCTCCCCGTCTCAACTGCAGCATAGGAATTTTTCTGTATACATATATTATGCAGAGAACAGCTGAGGCCGCCTCCGCCACTACCGTGGTAACAGCAGAGCATACAATGCCAAATCCCAGCCCCCCAATAAAAATCAGATCCAAAACCGCGTTTAATATAGAAGAAAAAGCTAAAAACTTAAGTGGTGTTTTGGAATCACCCACACTTTTAAGGGCAGCCGATACCGCGTTATAAAAGTAAGTAAACGGCGCTCCAAGAAAAATAACAGACAGGTAAGAAGCCGCCTTGCCCAGTATCTCATCCGGCACTCCCAGTGCTCCCAGCAGAGATTTTGAGAAAAATCCTCCAAGTATGGCTATTATCACCGAAAAATAGCAGCCGAATATAACTGTTGTAGACATTTCCCGTTTCAGCTTTTCTTTCTGTCCTGCTCCATAGAACTCACTCATCAGCACAGACGCGCCCATACAGATACCCGATATGCCGAGTATGACAATATTCATCACCGGACTGGCCGTACCTTCCGCTGCCAGCGCTTCCTTTCCTATGAATCTGCCGGCGATGATGGAATCCACTGCATTGTAGGTGAGCTGGAACATATTTCCCAGAATCAGGGGAATGGAATAGTCCACCAGATGTTTTGTAATGCTACCTTCTGTCATGTTAACTGCCGCCATATGGTACTCCTTCTGACACTCATTTTATGTAAATACACTTACCGCCCAAAAGGCCCGGCAAGACCTTCTGAATCTTTTCAACCTTCTGCCGGGCCTGAATCTATAAAGAATGGAACGATAATGATATTCTGTTAATAACTGCGCAGCTTATCTTCATCATCTTCCGTGGTCTTATCAATGGAGCGAATCTCCACATCATATCCAAAATGATCGTCTACCTTCACATAAACCTTATCCCCCATCTTGCGGCCTCTTATGGCCTTGCCCAGGGGCGAATCAATACTGATTAATCCCTGAAGGGAATTACCTCTGACAGTAGTTACAAGTTTATAACGTTCCGTCTCATCATCATCAGGAATATAGACCTCCACTGTATCTCCCAGGCCCACTTCGCCTTCCCTGGAATTATCGGATATAATTCTGGCGGTTTTTATCATTTTCTCCAGATAGCGAATCCTGCTCTCATTCCTGTTCTTATCCTGCTTGGCTGCCTTATATTCAAAATTCTCACTTAAATCCCCATGGGCCCTGGCTTCCTTCACTGCCTCCAGGGCTTCCCTGCGTACCACTAATTTGCGGTATTCTATTTCTTCCTGCATTTTCTTTATGTCATTGGCTGTCAGATTATCATACATCCTATTGTTCTAAGTCCTTTCTTTTCCGGTACCGCCGGAATCATTTTTAAAAATTCTCTCTCCGCCATGCTGTTAAGCCTTGCCTTGGGGACTACGGATATTTCCGGAGCTGTCCGCCGGCGCTTAAGTCATACACATTTCCGGGAGCCAGGTTTCCATAATCCACATGGGCAATATATGGATTGGCCTTATTATAATAAGCGGCAAAAATGCGCTCCACATCCTGGTTTGCCGTGGTCTTAAAACACCGGTCCACCATCGTCTGGGGCATCAGCCCTGTCACGGACAAGTCCACCTTATACCAATTGCCTCCTGCTTCCACGTAAACAAACATGTGGTCCTTATCATTATCATCCGGCGCACAGAAGCAGTTAAGGCCCATGGACCTGGCAAGCATCTGGTATGCCACGGAAATGCCTTCGCAGACAGCCTTATGATTCACCAGGCAGCCGTAGGCTGTGAAGGACAGGTCTCCGGAAGTGTCCTCCCCGTTCACAAACCGGTTATACAATCCTGTATCATAGGTGCAGCCCGAGGCAATGTAAAGAGCCGCATGCTTTGCCCGTTCCAGTTCACTGACATCTCTCCACCGGTAGCTGTTCAGATAATCACGGATCACCAGGGCCAGTGCATTGCGCCGCTGTTTATAGATATCGCTTCCCACATTTTCCTGATACAGGGCCACCTGGCCCAGCACCAGAAGGCTGTCGCCGTCCACAGCCATTTCCCCTGTTCCTATCTGGTCGCTTTCCCCGTACAATGCCTTGCACAAATCATCGGAAAGCCCAAAATAATTGTACAGCCCATAATTATAATCCTGGCGCAGGCGCCTTTCCATCACAGGTTCACCCTTTGCATTCCATCCCATGATAACGTCCACATATTGAAGCCCGGCCTGGTCCAGGTAGTCCTTCAGAGGGTAATTGGCATCATAGGATGCTTCCCATCCTCCAACTGTCCACGCTCCGTCCGGTCCCACCTGGTACCCGTCCGGTGTGACTGTGTCCGTCAGCATCCTGCCGTTTGCGTCAAAATAATACCATTTTCCATCCGTGCTCTGCATCCATCCCCTGGCATAGGAACCGTCGTCCTTCTGGTATCTCCATGATCCGTCCGCCTGGGACCAGGCTCCCGCATATACAGGGGTGGTTCATAAAAAGGCTGCTGCGGATGCCGCTGCCAGCAGCCGTATCATTGACCGGCCTATATTTGAGTGCTTTATGCCCGGTTTCTTCATACCGGATTCCATCATACCAGATTTCTTCATACCAGGTTTCTTCATACCAGGTTTCTCCGCTTGCTTCATGTCTGCCTGCCTCCTGCCGAATCGTCTAACCATAATCTGTCTCCTGCTTTTATAAATTATTTATTTTCCCTTTAGTTTCTTTATTGATTCTTTAGCGTGTGCTCAAACTTTGGCCACATTTTCCCTGTATAGTAATACTTGTAAGGCGATAGACCTTTTACTATACAGGAAAACACTTTTTCATACCTATGACCGGCAGCTCCCCTTCTGCCGGTCCCCTCCAAATGAAAGATAAGTTTACCGATTCAGGTAAACTTATTTTTTTATGCGCATATGCTATAAAGAAATCATTTTTACAGGAGACCATTATGGCCAACCAATCCGTCACTCCTGCTGACATCTTTGCTGATTTGCTGCGCTTTCGGGCCCCTGCCGCCATTGCCTGGGTCAGAGGCGGGATGCCGCGCCTAACTTAAGCGGCCTGGTAAAATTCTACCAGACTCCTTACAGTGGTGTGCTGGTGGAAGCCGAAATCTTCAATCTGCCCAACAAACAGGAACCCGGCTCCACAGACTTTTATGCCATGCACATCCACCAGAACGGTGATTGCTCTGATGACTTCACCAAAACAGGGGACCACTACAATCCGTCCGGCGAACCTCATCCGGACCACGCAGGCGACCTGCTTCCCCTTCTTGGAAACGAAGGTTATGCCTGGCTTTCCTTCTATGACAAGCGCTTCTCCACAGATGACATTATCGGCAGGTCCATCGTCATTCACAGTCATGCCGACGACTTTACATCCCAGCCCTCAGGAAACTCCGGGACCAAAATCGGATGTGGTGTCATTGAAAAAGCGGATTATCTAAAAGTATAGCACAATGGCAGGAAAATATCATCCCCGCAGTTTTCACAAAAACATCCGGGATAAACATTCAGGAAATACGGCAGAACAAATTAAAAGCAGAAAGTACCGGATACCGCCATTAATACGTGCGGAATCCGGCACCCTCCAGGATATCCAGGTCCCGGAATACAGCAGCTGCCGCTGTCTCGTACTCTTCCAGTCTCTGGGATTTCTTTATTCTCTTAATATATTTTCCATTGTCGGAAAAGATCTGAATCATACAGGCCCACAATTCCTTCATTTTAAACAGGACGTTTCTGTCTCCGGACATGATTTGGCGGTAGCCCTCGTATATCATCTGGTGGAATCGCTTTAAGGTTTCTTTGTCAGTTCCCGAACCATCGGAATTCGTCCCTGCCGCAATCCTGTCCAGCAGTCCGGGATTGGATATGATTCCGCGGCCCAGCATTACTCTATCCAATTCCGGATAATCTCCGCATAATGTCTCATAGTCAGATATAGTAAATATATCCCCATTATAGCACACCGGTGCCCGGCTGCCGTCAAACCCGCCGCGAAATGCCGGCATATTTGGGGTATTCTTATAGTAATCCGTGCGGACTCTGGGATGAAGGATTAATTCTTTCAGCGGATACCGGTTGTAAATTTCTAAAAGTCCCGTGAATTCATCCGGCGATATCAGCCCCAGCCTGGTTTTCACAGACACCTCCATGCCCATCTCATCCATCTTCCCGCACACCTCGTCCAGAAACCGGTCCAGGCTGTCCGGCTGCCCCAGGAAACCGGCCCCCTTGTGTTTGGATACCACGGTGCCTGATGGACAGCCCAGATTCAGGTTTATCTCAGAATATCCGTACTCCTGTAATTCCTTTGCTGTCCGTATAAAATCCCCTGCCTGGTTTGTGAGTATCTGCGGGACAATGTACATACCCTGGTTGTGTTCCGGCAGGATGTCGTTTAACTCCCTGAAGCTTAGATTACTGTTGGCCTTTGGAGACAGGAATGGGGTGAAGTACTTGTCCATGGCATGATAGCAGGCATGATATGCATTGCGGTATATATAGCCGGTAAGGCCTTCCATGGGCGCTAAATAGTATTTCATAGACGGATTATCCCTCTCATTCATTTTTATTGCAGTTCTCTGTTTTGTAAATCATTTTCCGGAGAACCTGTTAAATCCATTTTAACTCCATACCTTCCCTGCAAAATATGATTTGAAGACCAAACAAATATTGATATCTTTCTGAGTGTAAAAATTGCATTATCTTTTCTCTATCATTCTGAATAGCCTCTTCACTTGACCACCAACCTTTACATTCAATAATCAAAATATTATTTTGGTTATTTCCCCGTTTATGTAAAATCAAACCCGGATAACAGCCATTAGGCCAGCCTGGCAGCCGCTTTATCATATCAATATCCCGATTATATTCCGCATCTAAATCATATTTTTTTAGAAAGCTGTTTGATTCTATATATTTATTTAAGTATGTACCAAATCTAAAACAAATACTGCGTTCATGGGCATGAACTTCTAAGTATGTCTTATCATTAATCAGACTGCTATCCACTAAATATAACTCATTTCCAGCTTTTTTTAGGCACTTGATAATTTCTTCTTTCAACTTTTCCTTAAAATCTATTTTATATATTTCTCTGTGGTCCTCACCGTATTCACACATAATTTCCTCATTTCTAACGGCAGGTATCATTAGCCGCTGTATCTGCAAACAGTTGGACAGAGATAAATAACCAGCAACCAGCCTAAGTTACTCCTCTTCAAAAACAGAACCCCCAGGAAGCTGCAACTCCCTGAGGGTTCGTCTGTGCATCATTGGAACACATTCGCTTTTCTGCTGTGATTATATTACGCCATATAATTAAAAATGTCAATATGCTGTTGACTCTTTCCAGCAGGAAGGAGGTGCTCACATGGACTACATAATAGCTTTCCTTATCTCAGTCTTGGCAGGTATCGTTGGCCACTTTATCTACAAATGGCTAGACCGGGATAAATAGCAACAGCTAGCCTAGGTTATCCCAACCACCAAGTATTTCCTATATCTTCAAAAAGTCTTATTCCGTAAGCGTTATATTAGAATTTCCCAGCTTTAGAGGCTTCCTCAATACTAACCGCAATCGCCACCGTCATACCAACCATTGGGTTATTGCCGGCACCGATAAGACCCATCATCTCTACGTGTGCAGGCACCGAAGAGGAACCTGCGAACTGAGCATCTGAATGCATACGTCCCATTGTGTCAGTCATACCGTAGGAAGCAGGGCCGGCTGCCATGTTGTCAGGATGCAGGGTACGGCCTGTACCGCCGCCGGATGCCACGGAGAAATACTTTTTGCCCTTCTCTACGCATTCCTTCTTATAGGTTCCTGCAACCGGGTGCTGGAATCTGGTTGGGTTGGTGGAGTTACCGGTAATGGAAACATCCACGCCTTCCTTCCACATGATAGCAACGCCTTCTGTTACGTCGTTAGCGCCGTAGCAGTTAACCTTTGCACGAAGTCCTTCGGAGTAAGACTTTCTCCACAGCTCCTTAACCTCGCCTGTATAGTAATCCATCTCTGTCTCTACATAGGTAAATCCATTGATTCTGGAGATAATCTGTGCAGCGTCCTTTCCTAAACCGTTCAGGATAACACGCAGTGGTTTCTGACGGACCTTGTTTGCCTTCTCAGCAATACCGATAGCGCCCTCAGCAGCAGCAAAGGACTCATGGCCTGCCAGGAAGCAGAAGCAGTCGGTCTCTTCTTCCAGAAGCATCTTGCCCAGGTTGCCGTGTCCTAAACCAACCTTACGCTGGTCAGCAACAGAACCTGGAATACAGAATGACTGAAGGCCCTCGCCGATAGCTGCTGCCGCGTCTGCTGCCCTTCTGCAGTCCTTCTTAATAGCAATAGCAGCACCTACTATGTATGCCCAGCAAGCGTTCTCAAAGCAGATTGGCTGGATTTTCTTAACCTGATCATATACGTCCAGGCCTGCATCTTTCGTAATCTTCTCAGCTTCTTCAATGGAAGCAATGCCATAGCTGTTTAATACAGAATTGATTTTGTCAATTCTTCTCTCATATGATTCAAATAATGCCATCTTCTTATTCCTCCTATTCGGTCTTCATCATTCTTTACGTGGATCGATAATCTTAACAGCGTCAGCAACGCGGCCGTACTGGCCCTGTGCCTTCTCCCATGCTGTGTTAGGATCGTCGCCCTTCTTGATGAAATCAGTCATCTTGCCAAGGCTTACGAACTGATAACCAATGATCTGATCGTCTGCATCCAGTGCAATACCGGTTACATAACCCTCAGCCATCTCCAAATAGCGGGGACCTTTCTTCAGGGTTCCGTACATGGTTCCAACCTGGGAACGGAGGCCCTTTCCTAAATCTTCCAGACCAGCTCCTACAGGAAGTCCATCTTCAGAGAAAGCACTCTGTGTTCTTCCGTATACAATCTGAAGGAACAGTTCTCTCATAGCTGTATTGATAGCGTCGCATACCAAGTCTGTATTTAAAGCCTCTAACACAGTACGGCCCGGCAGAATCTCTGCTGCCATGGCGGCGGAGTGTGTCATACCTGAACATCCGATGGTCTCAACCAGAGCTTCCTGGATGATTCCTTCCTTTACATTCAGTGTCAGCTTGCAGGCACCCTGCTGAGGAGCACACCAGCCTACGCCGTGGGTCAGGCCGGAAATGTCTTTGACTTCTTTTGATTTTACCCATTTTGCTTCTTCCGGAATTGGAGCAGCGCCATGATGAACGCCCTGTGCAACTGTGCACATCTCTTCTACTTCATGTGAATAAATCATGTGTTAAAACTCCTTTCAAAAATGAATTTGATCAAGTACAGTGCCCATTCGTTAAATTTATCACATCATACTTGGTTCTATTCTCTCACAAAATCCGACATTTTACAAGCATATTTTTTTGATTTTTGCCCCCTAAACTTTGCCCCTGAACTTTACCCCGGCTTATGCCTATGCCTTCATCCTCTTCATGATATGAAGATAATACACAAAGAAAATGATTCCTTTTACAATACTTGAAATAGTCAGCGCCCACCAAATGCCGTTCAGTCCCATGGCTGTTCCTCCCAGAATCACGGCAAGCGGAATACGCGCAGCTGTGAGGATAATGGTTATGACAGATGCCTCCATCGTCTTTCCCATGCCGGACAGGGCGCCTACGGTCATCAGCTCCACGCACATGAACATTTCCGAAAAACCAATAATCCGAAGATAATCAGCTCCGGCCGGTATGACCTCTGCCTCATGAATAAACAGGCTGAATATGGGCGCCGCTCCAAATATGAGAAGGCAGGTGGTAAAAATGCCCCATATAAACATGATGACAGATGCTGTCATGTAACCTTTCTTTACCCGCTTCAGGTTTCCCGCGCCATAGTTCTGCCCGACAAATGCATTGATAGCTGTCCCAAAACCATCTGCTGTCATCCAGGATATGGATTCAATCTGTCCGCCTACTCTCTGGACTGCAACCGCCGTATCCCCCCATGCAGTGACGAACCTGGTAAGGACCATAGAGATTGCGCAGTACAGCATACTCTGAATTGCTGCCGGAAATCCAATCCTCACCATGGTTTTAATATTGGATAGAGGAGTGGGAATCCAAACCCGCATCTGGGATGCCAGCACAGGGTCCCTTCTCATAGAAATAACCAGGACCAGAGCCACAATGAACTGGGCTGTCACCGTTGCAATGGCTGCACCGGCCACTCCCATTCCGGGAATTGGCCCCAGGCCGAAGATAAGCAGCGGATCCAACACAATATTGGCTCCCATGCCGATACAGTTGGCCACAAAAGGCGTTCTGCTGTTGCCGGAAGCCGTATAAAGGCCCGTCAGTGTCTGTCCAATAAATGCAAAGAGAATAAGGCCGCATGCTATTCTCAGATACACAATTGCATTTTCCACCACCAGGTTTGAATTAAGATGGAAAAAGTCTATCAGAGGCCCTGCAAAAAGATTGGTTATGATTCCATACACAGCCGCCAGCACCAAAGCCAGCTGCAGGGCTCCCTTTCCGTACTGGACCGCCTCCCTGCGGTTTCCTTCTCCATAGGCATGGGCAGACTTCACCTGGCCTCCCATCCTGGCCAGGGTTGCAACGCCGGAGGACAGCCAGGTATACATGGCTGCCGCACCAACCGCTGCCACCGCATCACTTCCCACCATACCAATCCAGGCCATATCCGTCAGATTATACGCAGTCTGGACCAGAGACGTGGCCATAATAGGAAGGGCCAGCTCCGTCAGAGATGTAAGTATATTTCCATTTAGTAAGTCTATATTCTTTTTCACTAATGTCACCTACTGTCATCGTATTTGCATAAAGCTTCTATTACTATACTATTTATCTGCTTTATATGCAATATGCATAACAGTCAGGAGGACAGTCAGTATACGCGTATACGTCTTTGGCTTTCAGCGAAAAGGCATCACATACCGTACAACAGCGCCTGTACAATCAGATATTGGTCTTTGCCATAGCAGGTGGAAAGCGTTATAAGTTTCTCATCCCCTTCCGGAGTGATTCCTGTTTCATAGAGGGACGCTGCCCCCATCTTCTCAAGATAAGGCAGCCACTCTTCTTCCATAAAGTTAGTGCCGTAGGCTCCGGCATCGCTCTGATGACGGATCTGACATGAAAAGACAGGACATTCCACCCACTTTCCCCTGTAAAATATCTGTATAACAGGGTTTTCCCGGAAAAAAGCTTCCTCACCATATTGTTTCAACCCTGCAAACATGCTTCCGTCCTTCATGTTATGTCCGTACAGCACCGTATTGTCCACAGCCAGGGGAACAGCCGAGGAATCCGCAAAAACACAGCCTGTTATATGCTGTTCCTGATAAAAGTTATGATTCAGATAATACTCATTATCTTCATGCCTCACCACCGGATAATCAATGTTAGTTCCAGGTACAGCCAGCCAGAACTGGTATTCCGGATTGATGGAAGCAAGGGCCTCTTCATTTAAGGGAGATTTCCTATCAGGATTTTCCCCATCCGTTTTTTTCTCCGCGTCAGAATCTCTCCCTCCGCCAGCACCTCTCTCCTCATCAACATCTCTCTCCTCACCAGCTTCTCTCCCCTCACCAGCTTCTCTCCCTTCACCAGCATCTCTCCCTTCACCAGCTTCTCTCCCCTCACCAGCATCTCTCCCTTCACCAGCTTCTCCTTCCTGCCCCTCATTCTTCCCCCTTCCATATGCCTCGTCCTGCACCATACCATATATTCGGCGCCCATCGGCATAATCCATTCCCATCTTCACCAGCAAATGCATGCTGAACACAACGCCCGCAAAAAACATGAACATGACCGCCGCCATGCCATAAGGTCTGGTATTCTTTATCAGAGCCAGAACCATAGCTGCAATCAATACCACAAAACAAATCCCGGCTGCAGGCACAGTTACTCCCAGGGAAAAGAATGGCTGCACATTATTTTTAGTAACATACCTCTCATCAATCCCCGAATCTCCAATCTGTCCGCTCTCTTCATCCCCTTCGCTGTCATTCAAAAATACATTCCGGCTTACCTCCCCTCCATAAACCGCAGTGCAGTCCGCGACCATTTTGCGTCCAATTGCTGTCAAATTCCGGCATAACACTCCATCACTTTCATATACCCCGCCATCCCACTGGAATTGGTCAATTCTATACGCTTCCGAATCCAGACCTGCCTGTCCTAAAATTTCTGCCTCATAGTCCATCAGGCTCTCCCTAATCTCCTCCTTCTGTGTTTCAATCCTTACACCGCCAACTTCATAAAAACCTGCATCATAATCCCTCACCGTTAAATCCAGCCGAAATCCGTCCTCCCAATGCTTATCAGAAAAATGATAACTCACAAGAGGCAGAAGGACATTCCGCTCCTTTCCCGATATATCGTCCCTGGCCAGTACCCAGGCGGTTTGAGGGACAGGTTCTATGTTTTCCATGGAGGAATATACTATTTTCCCTGAGACAGATATACTATCTGTTTCCTCCGCCAGCACATCAAAAGCCAGATAAATTGTTACGGGTATCAAAACCAGAATAAATATCACCCATTTTCTGCCCTTACTCCATTCCCTCTTCCGTTTCATACACAGACACATACTGAAGCCCGCCATACATAAAACTGCCATTGCGGCGGCCGCTGCCCCGGGGCGGGGGGCCCCCGGCCCCAGATGGTACA
>OBWM01001662.1_pt1 | contig 11243 bp, 6 predicted proteins | sample 1538041 | NCBI WGS metagenome assembly OBWM01 (sample SAMEA2580049, study PRJEB22360) | human gut metagenome | biome: human gut; feature: human-associated habitat; material: faeces | place: Denmark | collected 2008/2010
GGCGGTGATTTGAAAGAAGCTCAATTGGTAACTTATGATGATGATTGGCGTGTGCTGGATTTGCCTCATGATTTCCAGATAGAGCAAACGTGGGATGAGTCCGCCGGAGGGGCACGTGGCTTTAAAGCTATGGGGACAGGTTGGTATCGTAAACATTTTAAGGCAAATCCTGCATGGAAGGGTAAACGTGTCTTGCTTGACTTTGAAGGCATTATGCTTGTTGGAGATGTTTGGGTAAATGGCAGGAAGGTAGGAAGTACCGATTATGGTTATCTTGGTTTTGAAACGGATATTACTGATTTGCTTAAATATGATGAGGATAATGTAGTGGCTGTCTGGGCCTCAACGGGCAAAAAAGACGGATCGCGTTGGTATACGGGCGGTGGTTTGTTTCGGGATGTTCATTTGGTCATCAAGAATCCCATTGCCATTGCAAGACATGGTGTATTTGTCTCAACTCCTAAAATCACGGAGCAAAGGGCGGAAGTCAGTGTACAAGTAGAGTTGGAAGGAATTCGCAATAAAAGTCTGGATATTGAAATCAATGCCCGAATATTGGCTCCTGACGGAAAAACGGTTGCCGGTACGAGAGGGAAGGCTCCTCAAAAATCGAAATTACAAACAGTTGAGGTTTCTCTTCCGATAGTAACGGTAGACAGTCCCGGGTTATGGTCTTGTGAGACCCCTAATCTTTATACTGCTGAAGTTTCTTTGGTGCAGGATGGTAAAGTTATTGATTGTGTGACGGAGACATTCGGCATTCGTACGTTAGAGTTCTCTCCTGATTTCGGATTTAAACTGAACGGCAAAAAATTGTTCCTAAAAGGTATTTCCAACCATCATGATTTGGGAGCTGTAGGAGTTGCCGCTTTTGACAGAGCTATCGAGCGGCAGTTTCAGCTAATGAAGCGGTTCGGTTATAATCACATTCGTTCGTCTCACAACCCTTATTCCGAGTCGTTCTTGAAACTGGCTGATAGATATGGTATTTTGGTAGTGGATGAGCTGATTGATAAATGGAGCGACAATAGCTATTGGGGTGGTAGAGTGCCTTTCACACAACTATGGTATCAGATGATTCCCGAATGGATCAAACGCGATCGCAATCATCCGTCTGTTATATTATGGAGTTTGGGAAATGAATTGCAGATGCGGGAAGACTTAGCCGGATTTCCTACCGGTGATTGGGGTGTCACCACTTACCGTATCTTCGATGTGCTTGTCAAACGTTATGATAAGACTCGTAAAACGACTGTGGCTATGTTTCCGGCACGTGCCGGAGCTATCGGAAAGAATGAACCGGAATTTAACACCAAAGTATATCCTCCCGAGCTGGCAACTGTAACAGAAGTGTCAAGTTTCAATTATCGTTATCTGAACTATGCCCAATATCTGGAAAAGTGTCCGCACATGACCGTATATCAGAGCGAAGCTACAACGAATGAGCTTGCAGCTCCTTTCTTTGGCATGGATCATGATAAGATGGTGGGACTCGCCTATTGGGGAGCTATCGAGTATTGGGGGGAATCGAACGGATGGCCGAAGAAAGGCTGGAACTTTTCTTTCTTCAATCATTGTCTGGAACCTTATCCGCAAGCCTATCTGATAAAGAGTGCTTTCTGCGAAGAGCCTTTGGTGCATATCGGAGTGATGGATAATGGTAAGGAAGCCATTGAATGGAATGATATTATGGTGGGAAGTTTATCTTTGGCTTCTCATTGGAACTGGGCAACGGGCAGTATGCAGAACTTATATACATATACCAACGCTGATGAAGTGGAATTGCTGGTTAATGGCAGATCTATGGGGATACGTAAGAATGACCGGACGGATATCACCCGGCGCAATATCATTTATTGGGAAAACATACCATACGGTAAAGGAGGAAATATCATAGCAGTTGCCCGGAATAACGGAAAAGAGGTGGCACGTCATAGGTTGGAAACGACCGGTAAGGCGACTGCTTTGAAAATGGTGGTAGAGAATCCGGAGGATTGGAAAGCGGATGGGATGGACTTACAATATGTAAAGGTATATGCGGTGGATAATAAAGGAAGGGTAGTACCTGATACTAAAGACGAGGTTACTTTTAAGGTTTCGGGGGCTGCAAGGCTGATTGCTGTGGACAATGGGGATCATTTTACAGATGAGTTATTTACCGGAAATACGAAGAAGTTGCATAAAGGATTCATCATGGCGATCTTACGTTCGGACCGTTCCGGTGGCGAGGTAGTAATAACTGCATCCTCCAAAGGATTGAAGGATGCAGTAAAGAAGTTGGTTACAAAGTAGTTATCGGAATCAGTTTCACACCTCCATTGAGGCCTGAAGGAAGGACTTCCCAACTGTCGTATTTATTCTTTTTGTAGTTGAGTCCTACAAAGTTGATTTCTTTAAACTTGCGCCAGGGAACGTTTTGTCTGTCCAATTCTGCAATACGGTTAGCGGGAAGATTGGTCACCTCAATCTCAATCAGATTCTTGCCCGGTTGCAGATATTTGCCGACCTTTAACCGGAAAGGTGCGGCCCAGACAGTTCCCGCTTCTTTACCGTTAATGCGTATGCGGGCGCTTTCCCGCAAATCTCCCAGATCGAGAATCCAATCATCAGCGTTCAGCGCAGGCAGAACTGTCTCAAGACTGTATAACCCTGTGCCCATATTGATTTTTGCGTTCGGATGGTTGATTTCCGTCCATGAAGTCGGGCTATCGATAGCGAAAGTTCCTTCGATAGCGGGGGTACTTTGTACAAAACGCAACGTCCAGTCATGGTCGAGGCTGAGGCTGACAGGTTGCTCTTGGATATATTTCCATGCTTGAGTCTCAACCGGATGATCGAATGTTTGAATAATCACACTTTCGCCGGACTGTAATTGCAGATATACTTGTAACTTTCCGTCCTTTATCCGGGTTTGCGCTTTTCCTTTTTCTCCGGTCATCGGATCAAACAGCATGGCTGTTGGTTCATTAACACTGAGAGTAATCCAATTATCTACTCCTTTGTCTTGCAAAGAAGAGATGAAATAATGGTGTCCGGTGCTGTGTTGGCGGCGGATATATTGCAGACCAAAGTTCGTCTTCATCTCTTCAGGCATTACCTTACATTTACCTAATGTCGCAGCATAATCCGTACCGGTTATGATATGTCCTTTTCCGAATGAACTGCTAATGCTTTGGTTAAAATCGCTGATGTCGGGAAGTTGTTTTTGAACTTTTGTGAAAGCATTTCTGCGACTTTCCAGATTACCGAATCCGGGAACATCTTTAGGATAATTCTCCATGAATACAATTGTTGCTCCTTGTTTTGCCAATGAGACTAGATGTGCCAATACTTTCTCCGGCATATATTTTACAGCGGGCACGATAATTGCTTTATAGTTACTGCCTCCTTCTGTACGGAGATTTCCTCCCTCGTAGCGGGTATTCTGGAGGTACTTGTCCGAAATATAGTCTACATCGTAACCATTGGAGGTTATCTGGTGGATGGTTTTTATAAACTTCGGAGCACGCTTGGCCATTTGGTGGATGTCGAATAAGAGAAGCCGTCCCGGTTGTTCTTCCCACATATCATATACCGGAAGATAAACAAGGAAGTCATTATCAGGCTTACCCATTTGCAGGAAACTCTGGCAACGGGTGATGTATTGGAAAAAAGCCGGGGCGTCACGCCAGATGCTATTGGACGGCGACATATTGATAGTGGCGTAAAATAACCAGCCCGGCCATTCCGCCTCTTTGGGAGAATAGGGGGTGCCGTGAAAAAACATATGGTTCACTCCGGAGACAAACATCAGATCCATATCCGGTTTACATTGAGACAGTGAAGTCCGGAAATGTTCCGTCAACCAGGTAAACGTCTCACTGGATGTATATGGCTTTCCTGTGATATGGGCAGCGGAAGAGGCATATTTCAGCATTGAAATGTCCGAATCGTTCTTGCGGGTAAGTGAATCCTGGCGTAATCCTTTGATATGGAATTGGGAAAGTCCGAAACCTTCACATTCCGGAATATCTACGGAGGCATATACATCAATCAGATTGGCGGGTGAACCATGCCCTTGATTACGCGTGATACTTCCATGCTTATGTGCCCATGCAGTCCATTGCCGGGTAAAGTTCTCAATCAGTAAGTCGGAGATCGTCTCCCGGTAATCCGTTATGATGCGTGTCGTTATTTCCGGTCGTTTTTCATCCAGAAACTCGGGGAAGTAGTTTTCTAATTTGTATCCTCTTCGGCGGGCGAACTCTTCCAATAGGGCAGGTGTCCAATCGGCTTGGTACACTTCATACGAATCATTGAAGAATGTTTTGGGGTAAGTGACCTTATCTCTTTGAAAAGCCCTGTCGAATTTGTCAAGATAACGTTTAACGCTTCCCTTATCCAAGTGGTTCATTACATAACCTTCTCCTCCGGGAGCGGCACGCTTTACTTTTTGCTGTGTCTTTCCTATATATAATGCAATGATTCGCCATTCTCCTTTGGGAGCTTTCCATGTGAGCCGGTAATCTTTTACTTTTGAGGTAATATCCAGTTTCTGTCCCTGTGCATTGTAGGCCATAACTTTATTCAACTTTGCAACCTTTGCTTGTTTAGGGTCTTTTACCTCCAGATTGAGAATGTTTTCTTCCCCTCCTTCTATCTTGTATTCCTGAAATATGGCTTTGGTGGCAGCGTCCTCCAACGTAACTTCCGGTCCTCCGAAAGGCCAGCCGGTTCCGGTATTCATATCAATCTGCATACCGTTTCTATTTGCTTCTGCCTGGGTATGCTTTAACATAGCCGTCCATTCGGGTGACAGGAATTTCAGTTCTTTGTCGTCCATTCCTTGTATCCCGTAGATTGGAGTCACTTCCAATGTTCCCAACCCGGCTTTAGCATATTCATCGATGTTGTAAGTCAGATTGGGAATATCGACTGTGTTTCCCATCCACCACCATCTGCTGCCGGGACGCGCTTCTGTTTGGACTGTCGGCCAATCTTGTGCCGCTAAGGTTCCGCTGACAAGCAGGAGACCTATCAATAGTGTATTTTTCTTCATGTTTTTATATATGTATCATTAGCTTTGTGAGGCTGTTTCTTTTCACGTTGCTAAATTACGGCATTCTTTCCTTAAAAAAATGCATATTTGTACTAATACATAGAATTATGTACAAATGTACATTGTTTCGTACGATTAATCCATCTACTTTTGCGGCATGAAGTTTAATTAATCATTTTGAATACACATGAAAAATAATTTAGTGCTCTTATTCTTTTTTGCGTTGACGGTTTCTGTCAGTGCCCAATCTTTGCCCGACCGGAAGGAAACGCTGGAAGTCATGAAAAAAGTGAACGGTTACTTTATGAAAAAGTATGCCGATTACACGATTCCCAGTTTTTACGTGTACGTCCGAGCAATATCTGGACACGAGGTGTTTATTATGAAGGACTGATGTCGCTCCATTCTATCTATCCGCGCGAGGATTATTATGAATATGCTTATGATTGGGCAGCTTTCCATAAATGGGGAATGCGTAATGGCAACACTACCCGCAATGCCGATGACCATTGCTGCGGACAAACCTATATCGATTTATATAATATCTGTCCCCAACCGGAGATGATTAAGAATATCAAACTATCCATTGATATGATGGTAAATACTCCGCAAGTCAATGACTGGTGGTGGATTGACGCCGTACAGATGGCAATGCCTATTTTTGCCAAATTTGGAAAAATGACCGGAGAGCAGAAATATTATGATAAGATGTGGGATATGTATTACTATACACGCAGCCAGCATGACGAAACAGGTATGTTCAATCAGAAGGATGGCTTGTGGTGGCGCGATCAGGATTTTAACCCTCCTTATAAGGAACCGAACGGTGAAGACTGCTATTGGAGTCGTGGCAACGGATGGGTATATGCCGCTTTGGTACGTGTGCTGAACGAAATCCCGTCAGACGAGCTGCATCGTCAGGATTATATAAATGATTTCCTTACCATGAGTAAGGCATTGAAGAAATGCCAGCGTGAAGATGGTTTCTGGAATGTCAGCCTGCATGATCCTACTAACTTCGGTGGAAAAGAAACTTCCGGAACAGCTCTTTTTGTATATGGAATGGCTTGGGGAGTGCGTAATGGCTTGTTGGACCGTAGTGAATATCTGCCCATTCTCTTGAAAGCATGGAATGCTATGGTAAAAGACGCTGTTCATCCGAACGGATTCTTGGGTTATGTTCAAGGGACGGGTAAAGAGCCGAAAGACGGACAACCGGTGACTTATAAGAGTGTGCCTGATTTTGAAGATTACGGTGTAGGTTGTTTCCTGCTTGCCGGAACGGAAGTGTATAAACTGAAATAAGCATTCTTTAAGTAATAAAGAAACCAACTGTATTTTATTGAAACGGTTGAAAACAATTCATCGGAAAAGATGCATTGGCTTTCAACCGTTTTTGTATATATGTAGAAGAACCAGGCTTTTGGGGGACAGGAAAAGCCGTGAATGGATAATCCTCCCTGCATTAACGTATAATTTTCCATTATCCGATTACTTGATTCCCGCTATCTTTGCGATAATTGAGAGAACGCGATGAAATGTTCAACTTTAAATAATTCAGATATAATGAAAAAGATTGCATTATTGCTAAATGTTTTACTGGTTGCAACGATATGTGTTGCCCAAAAGCAGACCTATAAGTTCGATTTTAGTTCGGATAAGAAAGTAAAGGAGGGGTATTTGAAGGTTACGCCTCAGACTTTGTTTAACAATGAACAAGGCTATGGGTATGATTTGCAACCCGCATGGGATGGCAAAAGTAACAAACCTTTCTTCTTTTCGGTGAATGTTCCTGATGGAAATTATAAAGTGACAGTGGTCATAGGCAGTAAGAATGAACCCTCCAGCACTACGGTACGTGGTGAGTCGCGCCGTTTGTTTATAGAGAATCTGTCTACCAAGAAAGGGGAATTGAAAACAGAGACGTTTACAATTAATAAGCGTAATATTAAAATATCCGGGAAAGAGAGAGTACGTATCAAATCCCGTGAGAAGAATAAACTTAATTGGGATGATAAACTGACACTGGAATTTAACGGAGAATCTCCCCGTTTGAACTCTTTAATAATAGAACCTGTGGAGAATGTTCCGACCGTTTATCTTTGTGGCAATTCAACGGTTGTAGACTACGACAATGAACCTTGGGGAGCTTGGGGACAAATGATTCCCCGTTTCTTCACGGATAAAGTGTGTATAGCCAATCATGCCGAATCCGGTTTGTCCGCTAATACTTTTATCAGTGGCAACCGTTTGAAAAAAATCATGTCCCAGATTAAAAAAGGAGATTATCTTCTCGTTGAATTCGGTCATAATGATCAAAAGCAGAAGCAACCGGGAACAGGGGCTTACTTTTCTTTTGTCTATAATCTGAAAATATTTATTGATGAGGCCCGTGCTAAGGGAGCCAATCCGGTGCTGGTCACTCCTACTTGTCGCCGTCGTTTTGACAAAGAAGGAAAATCTGTAAATACACATGGGGAATATCCGGACGCTATTCGTTGGGTAGCACAAAAGGAGAATGTTCCTTTGATAGAGCTTAATGGGATGACAACCATGCTTTGTGATGCTTTAGGAGTTGACGGCTCCATGAAATTATATGTTCACTATCCGGCAGGAACTTTTCCCGGACAAACGAGAGAGTTCAAGGATAATTCTCATTTCAGCACGTATGGCGCTTATGAGACTGCGAAGTGTGTGGTGGAAGGAATGAAAAAGGCAAAATTGGATATTGTCAATTATTTGAGAGCAGATTATAAAGGATTCAACCCTGCCCAACCGGATAAATTTGAAACCTTCAAATGGAATTTATGTCCATTTATAGAGATAGAAAAACCGGACGGCAATTAAAGGGGAAGCAATGGATGATTACCAAGTCATTTGCGTACAATCGTCCATTGTACACTTCGATAAGTAGGCTTACATTTGCAAAAAACAATCGGAAAATAATAACTTAAAAATGAAGACATCAATGAAAAACATGTATCTGGCTGCCGCTATGGCAGTATCATTGGCTTTTACAGCTTGTAGTGATGATGAATCGGGAAAAGCGGACCGTGCTTATAATCCAATCGAGATTTTGGGAACTATCAATGATGCGACTGATGTTCAGAATACCCGTGCTGTCGGCTCAAACTGGGGAGTTGACGACCGTATCGGAGTCACTGTGGACGGACCGACGAGTGGTAATGCAGTCGATACTTATATCAATATTCAGTATCGTAAAGACAATGGCAATGCATTCCGTGTTGTGAACGAAGGTTCTGTGGATAACAATATCCGTTTGAAGGGTGATGGCGCATACACATTGGCGGCGTATTATCCTTATCAGGGAGAGAACGGTGCTTTGCCGGGAGAAGAAGGAGTGATAACAAAGAAAATAAGCGGAGCGGACCAGTCTGCCGATAAACAACCTCAGATTGACTTCCTTTTCGCAGAGGCTACCGAAGTATATGCGGATTCTCCCGTAACATTTAATTTTACACATCGGATGGCTAAAATCATTCTTCGTTTCGCAGCAAAGAATGGTGCTACATTGAATGATATGACTGTACATCTGAAAAGTCTGCAACTGGAAGGTACATTTGATGTGAATACCGGAGAGGCGGTTGCTAAAGAAGGAGCTACTCCTGATTCTGAGTTGACAGTGGATGTAGCCAAACCGTCGGAAGGGGAAATGAATGTTTCCATCATCCTGTTCCCGCAAGAAATGACTGAAAGTGTGTTGTTGGAAGTCAGAATGAATAATGAGACTTATACTGAATATGTTCCTGCACAAAATCTGTTGGCCGGTCATGCATATCCTTACAATGTGACATTTGAAAATCCTGCCATGACTATTAAGACTGCTGAAATTGCCGATTGGGTTGAGGAAGATGAAAAGGATGTGACAGCGTCAGTGACAGAGTGAATAAAGCATGATAAGGATTCAAAAAAAGAATGGTATGAAAAGAAATAAATTAGCCCTTTCTTGCTTATTGATGGTAACAGGTTTCTTCGGAGCGTGTACCGATATGGCAGAAGATGACTTTCAGAATAATAAGTATCCGGTAGAATTGATGGCGGAAAAGGCGGATATGACCTTTACCCGTGCTATTGGAGAAAAGACCTCTTGGAATGGTGGAGAGGAAATATCTCTTTATGATGGCGTTACGCAGAAATTATATGAGGTTTCGGCTTCCAAGGAAATGACAGCCAAGAATAACGATCCTCTTTATTGGTACACAACTACGGAGGAAGAGACTTTATTTGCCTGGTATCCGGCTTCGGAGACATTGCTGACCGGATGGACTGTACCGGAAGATCAGACTACTGAAGAGGCGTACAATCAGGCGGATTTCCTTTATGCGTATGAAAAGATGAAATTCCGTAGCGATCGGAAACTTACTTTCCGTCATGGAACGGTTAAGTTGATTATTAATGTAAAAGGAGATGACGATACGGTATCAGAGACAGATTTGGAAGGTGCGGTATTTACTGTAAGAACCGTGACAAAAGCAACTGTTTCCGAAGGGAAGATCAGCCCTGCAGAGGGTGTGGAGACTTCCGTGATGCATCCGTTTGTATCGGAGGTTAGAAAAGATTATGTCGCTTCTTATCAGATGTTGACGGTTCCTCAGGATATGTCAGGTAAATTGTTTTTTCAGGTAGAGTTGAAAGATGGGAGAAAGTTTGCCCATACACCGGGCAATGGTGAAGGAATTTTGGAAAGCGGACACCAGTATACATATAATGTAGGAGTAGGAAAACCGGGACTCGTGGTGGAAGTAGAGAAGAATTCAGCGTCATGGGATGGTGATGATGAATCAGTGGAAGGAACTGATGATGCAGAGTAATATTCAAAACTAAGAATCGGATATGAAACAATATAAATTTATACAAAAGCTGTTGTTGGCAGTGTTGGCATTGGGTTGTGCAAGCTGCTCACAGGATGAAGAAACACAAGTAAATCAGCAAAATCTGGTTGTATTGAATGTGGCTGATACAGGGTTGGTAAGTAGTGAATCGCAGACGCGCACGGTTGACGACGGATTTGTGACTACCTTCACGCAGGGTGATCAATTAGGACTGTTCGCAGTGAAGGATGGTGTGATTATGGATGAAATAAATAATATGCTGCTCACTTACAATGGTTCTAGTTGGTCGGGTAAGCCGATATTATATGATGAAAGCTTGGAAGGCGTAGTATTTTATGCGTATTATCCTTATCAAGCAGATATGACGGGTAAAACAGGTTTGCAGGGAGAGGATTTCTTTGCTCCTCTTGTCGATAGTTGGAATTTGACTAATGCACAAAGTGACCAGAAAGAGTACGCAAAACAGGATTTAATGACTTCGGGTAAGACGGAGCTAATTGGTGAAAATGGAAATTATTCATTGAGTTTTCAATTATCGCATCGTATGAGTCTGGTTGTGGTGAAGTTGCCTTCTACACATTATCTATTTACGGATGCAGAGGGAACGGTACTTCCGGAAGAAACTCCTTATATTGCGAAACCGAATCCGGCGAGTATTTCGTTTGAGATAGGAGAAGAGAAAATATTGCCTTATTATGATGCAGCTAAGGATGAGTATCGCTTGTTGAGAAAACCGTCGTCTGCAGAAACGATTACAGGGTATTATAATGGAAAGAAATGTTCACTAGTGACAGAAGGTAAAATGGAACAAGGCAAATATAAACGCTTCGTTGTTGATGGTGGTCATCGGGAAAAGAAACATCATTTGCAGGTGGGTGATTTTTATTATGCAGATGGTAACATTGTCTCTGTGACAGATGAAAATCCTCCGGTCAAAGGATGTATTGGTGTGGTTTATTATGTGGGAAAAACTTTTCCTTCTGAATTATATGAGGGTGAATATGGAGATGTGACTAAAGATGCATTGAAGCGTGACTATCCTGCATGTAATCATGCTTTTGTTGTTGCTTTGACTGATGGAGAAGATGAACGTATTTATTGGGAGACGGAAAAGAAAAGTATAGAGTTTGGTAAATGGTTTGAAACATTATCTTTGCAGAGTTCTTTTTTCAATGTGCAAATAGCAGATTATGGAATTCCAAGTAAGTTTGAAAAAATGCTTGGATATAATAACACAAAGGTAATAGAAACTATAGTAAAACAAGCACCTGGATCTGAATATATTAATATTGGAAGTTTACAGGGATATCGTGATAATTGTTTACTACCTGAAATGACGACAAACTGGTTTA
>OBWM01001704.1_pt1 | contig 10947 bp, 10 predicted proteins | sample 1538041 | NCBI WGS metagenome assembly OBWM01 (sample SAMEA2580049, study PRJEB22360) | human gut metagenome | biome: human gut; feature: human-associated habitat; material: faeces | place: Denmark | collected 2008/2010
TGAATATTATTTTAGATTCTCACGTAAAATAAAAAGAAAAAAGGAGATAAACTATAATATGAATGAAACATACCCATTTTCCCTCGAACCTCTTCCATACGATTATGATGCACTGGAGCCGGTGATTGATGCTGAAACTCTCAGATTTCATCACGATAAACATCTTGCCGCCTATGTAGAAAAATTGAATGCGGCAATCAAACCCCACCAAGATCTGCATAACATGACGCTGGAACAGCTGCTTACAGAACCTGACAAAATTCCGGAAGAAGCAAAAACCCCTGTTAAGAACAACAGCGGAGGAGTTTACAACCATCAAGTATATTTTAACGCTATGGAAAAGGATGAATTCACAACTCCCGAAGGAGAAATTGGAAAAGCCATAGAGAGAGATTTCGGATCCCTTGATGCCTTCATGAAAGAAATGACAGAGGCCGCACTGTCACAGTTTGGTTCCGGTTATGGATGGCTTGTAAATAACAATGGAAAACTAAAAGTGATAAATCTTCCAAATCAGGATGTACCGCTCAGTGATACTCTTTATCCTCTGCTTCCTGTCGATGTCTGGGAACATGCTTATTATCTCCAGTACCAAAATCGGCGCCCTGATTATGTGAACAACTGGTTTTCACTGATCAACTGGGACTATGTAAACAAACGGCTTGAAGACAGCAGACAATGGTTTGAAGAGCACCAGTAAACCTGCACATTCAAAAAGCAGCAGTTAATTTTTATAACTGCTGCTTTTTATTTTTCCATAGGAAAGTTCTTAAACGTCTACGCTGTAATTAGGTGCTTCTTTTGTGATATGAATGTCATGCGGATGGCTTTCTTTCAAGGATGCAGCCGTAATCTGTACAAACTGTCCCTTCTCCTGCAGTTCTTCTACGGTTTTTGCCCCGCAGTATCCCATGCCGGAGCGGAGTCCGCCGAGCAGCTGGAAAATGGTGTCTTCTGCAGTCCCTCTGTATGCCACACGGCCCTCGACACCTTCCGGAACCAATTTCTTAGCGTTTGTCTGGAAATAGCGGTCTTTGCTTCCGCATTCCATAGCTGCTAAGGATCCCATGCCGCGGTATACTTTATATTTTCTTCCCTGGTAGAGTTCAAACTCTCCTGGGCTCTCATCACATCCGGCCATCATACTTCCGAGCATACATGCACTGGCACCGGCTGCAATCGCTTTTGTAATATCTCCGGAAAACTTGATCCCGCCGTCTGCAATGATCGGAATTCCAGCTTTCTTTGCCTCTTCATATGCTCCCATGATCGCAGTAATCTGCGGAACACCGATTCCGGCAACCACACGGGTAGTACAGATGGACCCTGGTCCGATTCCCACTTTGACAGCGTCGGCCCCTGCCTCAATCAATGCTTTTGTACCCTCTGCCGTGGCTACATTTCCTGCAATGACCTGCAGTTCAGGATATGCTTTTTTCACCATTCTGACTGCCTTTAATACGTTTGCAGAATGTCCATGGGCTGAGTCGACAACCACTACATCTACGTGAGCTTTTACCAATGCATCCACACGGTCCAAGATATCGGCTGTGATCCCCACACCGGCACCACACAGCAGTCTGCCCTGTTCGTCTTTTGCAGCATGCGGGTATTTGATCTGTTTTTCAATATCCTTAATAGTAATTAAACCTTTTAAGTTAAAGTCTTTGTCCACGATCGGAAGTTTTTCTTTCCTTGCCTTCCCTAAAATCTGTTTTGCCTCTTCCAGGGTGATCCCTTCCTGTGCTGTGACAAGATTTTCTGATGTCATGGATTCTTTGATCTTTTTTGAAAAATCTGTCTCAAATTTCAAATCACGGTTTGTGATGATTCCGACCAGCTTGGTTCCCTCAGTAATCGGCACCCCTGATATGCGGTATTTTCCCATCAGGTCATCTGCGTCCTGGATTGTATGTTCAGGACTTAAAGAAAAAGGATCTGTAATGACACCGTTTTCTGAACGTTTTACCTTGTCCACTTCGTCTGCCTGCTGTGCAATGGTCATATTCTTATGAATGATACCGATACCGCCCTGCCTTGCCATTGCAATTGCCATACGGTGCTCTGTTACCGTATCCATGCTGGCACTCATCAAAGGAATATTTAATGTAATCTTGTCTGTCAGACGGGTCTCTGTCACCACTTCATTTGCGATTACTTCTGAATATCCCGGAACTAATAATACGTCGTCAAATGTGATTCCCTGGCCAATTAACTTTCCCATTTTTTCCTCGCTTTCTATGTCTTTCGTATTCTAATTTATAGTTTTATACTATAACAAATTCTAAATTCTTTGTCAACAAACAAAGGATTATTGTCCGAAAACAATAATCCTTTGTACACTCTTCTAGTCTTCCTCAATTGTGATCTTTGATCCGACCTTTAACTTAGGCATTGGATTTGCCTCAACACAGATGCTTCCCGGAAGCCCTGCCTCAGCTGCCCCGCTGAATACTACGGTCAAATGTCCAAGAGTCTCTAAATTAGACTGGGCAATTTCTCCCACAGAGGTGATCTTAAACTCTGTATCGTCAATCACCAGTGTGTTTCCTTTGCTGATTGTTCCGTCTACCTGATTGACATCGATAAAATGACAGAAATCTTTCAATGTATCCGGAACATTCTCACCGAACAGCACGAACATCCCTTCGTCATAAAAGGCGTCAACCTGGTCTCCCAATTCATAGACAGACGTTTGAAAAATTGTTTTGCTCATATCCTGTCCTCCCGATTATCCTCTTAACTTTTTGTCAATGGCTGCCGCCGCTTTCTTTCCGGCACCCATAGCCAAAATAACAGTTGCCGCACCCGTGACAGTATCTCCTCCTGCATAGACTCCGTCTTTGCTTGACTCCATCGTCTCTTCGTCAACAATGATACCGCCCCATTTCTGAACATCCAATCCTGGTGTTGTATGACGGATTAACGGGTTCGGACTCTGTCCAATCGCGATGACAACAGTATCTACATCAATATCGTAGTTGGATCCTTCAATCGGAACCGGAGATCTTCTTCCTGAGGCATCGGGTTCTCCTAATTCCTGTTTTACAATCTCCATCTTCTCTACCCATCCGTCTTCATTTGACTTGATGGCTACCGGATTATTTAAGAATTTAAAGATAATTCCTTCTTCTTTTGCATGATGAAGTTCTTCCAAACGGGCAGGAGCTTCCTCTTCACTTCGCCTGTAAACAATGTATACCTCATCTGCTCCGAGACGCTTAGCTGTTCTGGCTGCATCCATTGCCACGTTTCCTGCTCCCACGACTGCAACTTTCTTTCCGATCTTGACCGGAGTCGGGTACTCTGGGAATTCGTAGCCCTTCATCAGGTTCACACGGGTTAAGAATTCATTGGCAGAATAAACTCCCAGGTAATTTTCTCCAGGGATATTTAAGAACCTTGGAAGTCCTGCTCCGCTTCCAACGAAGACAGCTTCATATCCTTCTTCCATCAGTTCATCAATGGTAACAGATCTTCCGACGATAACATTGGTCTCGATCTTCACTCCAAGATTCTCAACTGACTCAATTTCTTTTGCCACTAAGTCTTTTGGAAGACGGAACTCCGGAATTCCGTAGCTCAGTACTCCGCCCGGTTTATGAAGTGCTTCAAATACAGTCACTTCATATCCTTTTTTGATCAGCTCTCCTGCACATGTAATACCGGCAGGTCCGCATCCTACGACTGCGACTTTCTTTCCATTCTTTTCAATATTGACTTCAGCCGGTTTTGCATTTGCCATGTGGTAATCTGCAACAAAACGCTCCATACGCCCGATTCCAACAGGTTCACCTTTGATCCCACGGACACATTTTCCTTCACACTGATTTTCCTGAGGACATACACGGCCGCAGATGGCAGGCAGGGCATTCTCACTTGTGATTACTTCATAAGCGCCTTCAAAGTCACCGGCTGCTACTTTTTCGATAAATTCCGGAATCGGTACGTTGACCGGACATCCATTGACACACGGTTTATTCTTGCAGTTTAAGCAGCGGGTTGCTTCTTCCATAGCCATTTCTTTCGTATATCCCAAAGCAACTTCTTTAAAGTTCTTATTCCGAACATTCGGATCCTGTTCCGGCATTGCTACTTTATTTGGACTCATATTTGCCATGACTATTTACCCCTCCCAATCTTACATTCGTGTTCTTCTTCTCTGAACATTGTCTGGCGTTTCATACACTCATCAAAATCCACCTGGAATCCGTCAAAATCTGGTCCGTCCACGCAGGCAAACTTCGTCTCACCGCCTACTGTGACACGGCATCCGCCGCACATACCGGTTCCGTCAATCATAATCGGATTCAGGGATACCATCGTCGGAATGTCATGCTGTTTTGTAATTTTTACAACGTTTTTCATCATGATCAACGGTCCGATTGCAATGACTTCATCATACTTCACGCCCTTTGCAATCTGATCTTCCAGAACATTCGTAACAAATCCTTTCGTTCCAAGGCTTCCGTCATCTGTGGCAATAAAAACATTTTCACAGAACTCTTCAAATTTTTCTTTTAAGATAACAAACTCTGCACTCTTGCCTCCGATGATAACATCGACAGGGACTCCCATTTCGGCAAGTTTGCGGAGCTGAGGATAAAGAGGTGCTGCACCGACGCCTCCTGCCACACCTATAACTCTCTCTCTTTTATGTAACATGGACGGCTGTCCAAGAGGACCTACAAAATCGGCTACATAGTCTCCCTCTTTTTTCTTGCTTAATAATTCTGTGGAATATCCGACAACCTGATAAATGATTGTGACTGTTTCCTTTTCTCTGTCATAATCTGCGATAGTCAAAGGAACTCTCTCTCCTTTTTCATCGACACGGATAATAATGAACTGACCCGGTTCACACTTCCTTGCAACGAATGGTGCGTGAATTTCCATCAATTCAACCAAGTTATTAAGTGTCTCTTTTTTTACTATTTTATACACCAAATACACCTCTTTCTGCATCTTTTAATATCTTTTTTATTATATCGTGAAACTGTACAATAGCAAAGCATTTTTTTGAAATTCTTAAAATACTCTTAACAAATGAAAAAACCTGCCTTGTTTCTGCACAGAAAAAAGGAGAAAGAACCGATTCCTTCTCCTTAAAAAATTTTGTTTAATTTTGCACTGTGGCTTGTGACTGTCTTTTTTAACAGATCGACATCGTTCTCAAGAATTTCCTGTCTTCTCATAACCATCTTGTATCTGGATGGGTCTTCCCGGTTTTCAAAGAGTACATTTAATTTGGTGCAGATTTCATTTTCCAGGATCATATGAATATCGGAAAATCCAGCTTCCATTTTCATTTTAAGATCAGATACCTCTCCTTCCGTTCGCTCCAAACGGGATTCTATGGAATTTGTCTTCTCTGATATAAAATCTATTTTTTCTGACATAAGATTTGACTTTTCTGTGAGAATATCAGTGCGCTGTAAGAGCAGGATGTTTTGTTCACTCAGCAGCTTTGTCGTCTGATCTAACTGCTCTGTTTTTTCTTCTAAAGCGCCTGTTCTTTTACTTAGTTCCTGTATATCACTTTCCATTCTATCTGTCTTCTGATCCAGCCTCTGGATATCCTGACTTAATCCATCGGTTTTCTCATCCAGTCCCTGGATATCCTGGCTTAATCCATCTGTCTTCTCATCCAGTCTCTGAATATCCTGGCTCAGTCCATCGGTCTTCTCATCCAGTCTCTGGATATCCTGGCTCAATCCATCGGTCTTCTCATCCAGCCTCTGAATATCCTGACTCAGTCCATCTGTTTTCTCATCCAGTCTCTGGATATCCTGGCTCAATCCATCGGTCTTCTCATCCAGTCTCTGGATATCCTGGCTTAATCCATCTGTTTTCTCATCCAGCCTCTGAATATCCTGACTCAGTCCATCGGTCTTCTCATCCAGTCTCTGGATATCCTGACTCAGTCCATCGGTCTTCTCATCCAGTCTCTGGATATCCTGACTCAGTCCATCGGTCTTCTCATCCAGTCTCTGGATATCCTGGCTCAGTCCATCTGTTTTCTCATCCAGTCTCTGGATATCCTGGCTCAGTCCATCTGTTTTCTTATCCAGTCTCTGGATATCCTGGCTTAATCCATCTGTCTTCTCATCCAGTCTCTGAATGTCCTGAACGATCATATCTGTTTTTTCTTCCAGATTCTCTGTTTTTACCGTCAGCAGATCCACTTTTCTCTCAACACATCCCATTCGTCCGTCAAAGGCTGTCATACTGGAATTCACCTGCTGCATCAGATTATACATGTCTTTTATCATTTGTTCTTCCGGCAATTTTTTCGCCTCCTTCTTACATATTTTAGGAATTGTAAATATTATACTTCTTTCTTTACTCTTTGTCTACCCTTTTGTACTGAAATGTATTTTTCATGTCATAAAAAAAAGAAGACTGACGAGTTTATCAGCCTTCTCCTTCTTTCTGTATTTCTTTTACAATCAGATGCTTTATGGAATCGTATTACATCATTCCCATTCCCGGAGCTCCTGCTCCAGCCGGCATTGCCGGTGCATCTTCTTTGATATTAGCAACAACAGATTCTGTTGTCAGTAAGGTAGATGCAACAGAGGTTGCATTCTGTAATGCACTTCTTGTTACCTTAGCCGGATCAATGATGCCTGCTTCAATCATATTTACATATTTTCCATTTAATGCATCGAATCCGAATCCGACTTCCTGCTCTTCTACTTTATTAATGATAACAGAACCTTCCAGTCCTGCGTTTGCAGCAATGTGGAATAACGGAGCCTGAAGTGCTTTAAGGATAATGTTTGCACCTGTTTTTTCATCGCCCTCTAATGCTTCTGCCATTTTTGCCACATTCTTAGAAGCGTGAATGTAAGCAGAACCTCCGCCGAAAATAATACCTTCTTCGACTGCCGCCTTTGTTGCTGCCAGAGCATCTTCCAGACGAAGTTTGCTTTCTTTCATCTCTGTCTCAGTAGCAGCACCTACACGGATAACTGCGACTCCGCCGGATAACTTCGCAAGTCTTTCCTGTAATTTTTCTTTATCAAATTCAGAAGTTGTCTCATCCAGCTGACCCTTGATCTGTCCGATTCTTGCCTGAATTGCATCCTTAGATCCTTCTCCGTCAACAATCACTGTGTTTTCTTTTTCAACTTTTACAGATTTTGCACGGCCTAACTGATCGATCGTTGTTTCTTTCAAATCTAATCCGACTTCCTCAGAAATCACAGTTCCTCCTGTAAGGATTGCAATATCCTCTAACATCGCTTTTCTTCTGTCACCGTATCCAGGTGCCTTCACTGCACACACAGAGAATGTTCCGCGCAGTTTATTAACGATCAATGTTGTCAGTGCTTCGCCTTCAATATCTTCTGCGATGATCAGAAGTTTCTTTCCGCTCTGTACGATCTGCTCTAAGATTGGAAGGATATCCTGAATATTAGAAATCTTCTTATCTGTGATCAGGATATATGGGTCTTCTAACTCAGCGACCATTTTTTCCATGTCTGTTGAGAAGTAAGCAGATAAATATCCGCGGTCAAACTGCATACCTTCCACTAAATCTAATTCTGTCTTCATTGTCTTAGATTCTTCGATTGTGATAACACCGTCGTTAGACACCTTTTCCATAGCATCCGCAACTAACTCCCCGACTTCCTCATCACTGGCAGAAATTGCAGCAACTTTTGCGATCTGATCTTTGCCGTTTACTTTGCTGCTCATCTCAGCGATTGCTTCTACTGCCGCATCTGTTGCCTTTTTCATTCCTTTTCTTAAAATAATCGGATTTGCACCTGCCGCAAGGTTTTTCATTCCTTCATTTACCATTGCCTGGGCTAAAACAGTGGCTGTTGTAGTACCATCACCCGCAACATCATTTGTCTTTGTTGCAACTTCTTTTACAATCTGAGCACCCATGTTCTCGAATGCATCTTCTAATTCAATCTCTTTTGCGATTGTCACACCGTCGTTTGTGATCAGAGGAATACCAAAAGATTTATCTAACACTACATTTCTTCCTTTTGGTCCGATGGTAACTCTGACTGTATCTGCTAACTGGTTTACACCTGCTTCTAACGCTTTTCTTGCATCAATTCCGTATTTGATTTCTTTTGCCATGATTCGTCTCCTCCAAAAATCCTATTCTACAACTGCTAAAATATCGTTCTGTTTTACGATGATGTATTCATCATCTCCACATTTCACTTCAGTTCCCGCATATTTGGAATAGATGACTTTCTGTCCCTTTTCTACTTCCATTTTCACTTCATCCGTTCCAGGTCCGACTGCGACAACTTCGGCTTCCTGCGGTTTTTCCTGAGATGCTGTTGTCAACACGATTCCGGATTTTGTTGTAGTCTCAGCTTCCAGCTGTTTCAGCACTACTCTGTCTCCTAATGGTTTTAAATTCATATCATTACCTCCTAAAATTCAGATGAAATTCTTTTGTCTTATTTACCCGATTATTGTTAGCACTCACTCTCATCGAGTGCTAATCACAAAATATAGTATAACACCCTATCAAAAAATTGCAAGGGCTTTTTTGAAAAATTTTTTCACTTTTCACCGTCTGGCCGGTAGATATCTCCAAACTCTTTCCGGGCCTTTTTCGTGCACTCTCTTACAAAATCTGTCTTTGCCCTTGTATAGGCATCCCTGTCATGTTCATATTTTTTCTGAAGACCAGTCTTTAATTTCCCGTATTCTTCTGCCGCCTCCCGATGCCGTTTCAAATAATCCCGGAAATAAAGTTCATCCCAGTCCCCCCCGGATACCTTACATGGAGATGATAGACTTTCTTTGCAAATCCCTGTAAAGTATAACCTTTCATAAACATCATATGCGGGGGAGGATTCCTCGGCTTCTTCTCATAGATATATCCTTCCTTCTCCACCGCCCGGATCAGGTCCTTCAGGTCGCAGTGTTCTTCAATTTCCAAAAGGATATCAATCGTAGGCTTAGCCAAAAGCCCTTTCACAGCCGTGCTGCCGATGTGACTGATCCTCGCCACCTGGCCCCGCCCAATCAAATGAAGCAGCAGTTTCTTTTCATTTTCATACATCTGCTTCCATTCTTCCTTATGGCCGCACAAAACGATGGGAAAAAGTTCCCACAGTTCTTCATTGGACATCTCTGTAAGATTTTTCATCTTCATCTCCTTCATTGTTTCCAAAAATTAAAGAAAGTAGTCAAACACACTCTGCGGAGCATTCTTCATTTCTCAGAAAATGAAAAGATAAGCCGTTATAAAACGGCTTATCTCTCTTCTGCTTCTATTTAGGCTGATAAGAACTCTTCATAGAAACTATGCGGTTAAATACCATGCGCTCCTCTGTTGAATCCTTTGTGTCCAGACAGAAATACCCCTGTCTGACAAACTGGAAGCTGTCTCCCGGAGCTGCCTCCGCAAGAGACGGCTCTACATAACAGTCTTTTAATATTTTCAGAGAATCCGGATTCAGGTTGACAGATCCATCCTCGTTGTATACGCCTTTTTCCTCGTCAACAATATTTTCATACAAACGGACTTCCGCCTTTTTTGCAAAAGGAGCAGCAACCCAGTGGATGGTCCCCTTAACTTTTCGTCCGTCAGGACTGTTGCCTCCTCTGGATTCCGGATCATAGGTACAGTGTACCTCTGTGACATTTTCGTCCTCGTCGGTCACATAGTCTGTACAGGTCACAAAATATCCGTTCATCAGACGCACTTCGTTGCCGGGATACAGACGGAAATACTTCTTCGGCCGCTCAATTTTAAAATCATCCCGCTCTATATACAGTTCTCTGCAAAACGGCACTTTTCTTGTGCCCATCTCTTCATTTTCCTGATTATTTTTCACTTCCATATACTCTACCTGATCTTCCGGGTAGTTTGTAATAACCAGCTTAATCGGATCCAAAACAGCCGATACCCTTGGCTTCTTCAATTTCAGGTCATCTCTGATACAGTATTCAAGCATCGCATAATCAACAGAACTGTGACTCTTGGCCACACCGACCAGCTCCATAAACCTGCGGATAGATTCCGGCGTATATCCCCGGCGTCTCAATGCGGACAGCGTCACGAGCCTCGGATCATCCCAGCCGTCCACGATTCCGTCATCCACCAGCTTCTTGATATAGCGTTTTCCCGTGACTACATTGGTAAGATAAAGTTTTGCAAACTCAATCTGCTTCGGCGGATGTACAAACTCGCACTCATTTACCACCCAGTCGTATAATGGCCTGTGATCCTCAAACTCCAGTGTACAGATGGAATGGGTCACGCCTTCAAATGCATCCTCCAGCGGATGTGCAAAATCATACATCGGGTAAATACACCAGTCATCACCTGTATTGTGATGTTCCATTCTGGCAATACGGTAAAGGATCGGGTCCCTCATATTCATATTGCCGGAAGTCATATCAATCTTGGCCCTGAGCACCTTGCTGCCGTCCTCAAACTCTCCATTTTTCATTGCACGGAATAATGCAAGGTTTTCTTCCGGTGTCCGGTCTCTGTACGGACTGTTTTTCCCCGGTTCCGTCAGCGTTCCCCTGTATTCCCGGATCTCCTCCGGTGTCAGATCACATACATAAGCCTTTCCTTTCTTAATCAGAAACTCTGCACATTCATACATACGGTCAAAATAATCGGATGCAAAATAAATGGTCTGGTCATAATCTGCTCCGAGCCACTCTACATCCTCTTTGATCGAATCCACATACTCAGTCTTTTCCTTCGTCGGGTTCGTATCGTCAAACCGGAAATGAAAATCTCCGCCATACTCTCTCGCCAGTCCATAGTTTAAAAGGATTGATTTGGCATGTCCGATATGCAGGTACCCGTTTGGCTCCGGCGGGAACCTGGTAACTATTTTTTCGTATTTCCCTTCTTTCAGATCTTCTTCAATGATCTGTTCTATAAAATTTTTTGAGATCGCCTCTTCCATCGTGTCTCCATTCCTCCATACTTTTCGTTATTAT
>OBWM01001713.1_pt1 | contig 10877 bp, 10 predicted proteins | sample 1538041 | NCBI WGS metagenome assembly OBWM01 (sample SAMEA2580049, study PRJEB22360) | human gut metagenome | biome: human gut; feature: human-associated habitat; material: faeces | place: Denmark | collected 2008/2010
CATCCTCATCCATTAAATGCTTTTTCCATTGCGTATAACTGTAATTCATAAGCACCACATCCTTTCTACCTTAATGATAGAAAAAAAGCGGCAGTTGAACATGGTATATCTTGTCGGGTATCTTCCCAAAATTGCGGTTTCACCCAGTTGCATCAGAAGCTTCCCATTTTTTCAGGGACAGTATGACAAAAACGCTGCTATGCCATATTTAGCAGTGAAACATGGCATATTCGTTTAAAAATGGTTCCACATGCTTTTTTTATATGAGAAACGTAGATATTATCAAATCGTAATTTTTAGCACAAATTTATGGCCGGCCATAAATTGGCCATATTAAAATATGGTTGAAAGTGAGTATACTAAATCTAAGAGGTGATTTCATGAAAGAATCAAAAACACTGGAGTTCAAAGAATCCATAACAAAATCATTTTTGAAAACAGTAAGCGCTTTTTCAAACTATGATGGTGGAGAAATCATTTTTGGAATTGATAATGATGGAAATATAAAAGGTCTTTCCGATCCCAAAAGCACTTGTCTTGATATTGAGAATAGAATCAATGATAATATTGTTCCTCAGCCAGGCTACAGTCTTAAGACTGACGAAACAAATAAAACAATTTCACTTGTCATTAAAGAAGGAAAGAACAAACCCTATCTATACAACTCAAAGGCCTATAAGCGAAATGATACTTCAACAATCGAAGTGGATTCCTTCGAATTAACAAGGCTGGTTTTAGAAGGAAAGAAAATCAATTTTGAAGATTTACCTTCATCCAATCAAAAAATGGACTTTCATTATCTGGAAAACAAATTAAAAGAGCATATTGACATTAAAATATTCAATCAAGATACTTTAAAAACTCTGAATCTTTACAATGTGCAAATCGGGTACAATAATGCTGCGAATATTCTATCAGATAACAACTCATTTCCAGGAATTGATATTGCTAAATTTGGCGATAGTATCAACATTATAAAAAAAAGACTACTGCTGGAGAATATGTCTGTGTTAGAAATGTATGATGTTGCTGTCCAAACTTATAGAGATTATTATCAATATGAAGAAATTGAAGGCAGCTACCGTAAAAAGGTCGACCTTGTACCAGAAGAGGCATTCCGTGAATCTGTTGCAAACGCACTCATTCATCGAGCATGGGATTTAAATGCAAATATAAGGATTTCTATGTATGATGATAGAATAGAAATAACTTCACCAGGAGGATTGATAAACGGTATTACAAAGGATGAATATATAACAGGAATGATTTTAATGCTTAGAAATCCGATTATCAGTAATATATTTTATCGATTAGGAATCGTTGAAATTTTTGGTACCGGCATACTCAGAATATTACATGCTTATGAAGAAAGTATTAAAAAGCCTATTTTTAATGTAAGCACAAATACGATACAAATCATATTACCTGTTTTTGATTCGAATCCTGTTTTACAAAAAGATGAAGAACATCTATATGCGGTGTTGAGTAAAACAAAGCCTAAATCGATTAGTGAAATATTGCCACATGTAACGTTTAGCAGGTCTAAAGTAAAAGAATTATTGAAAAAAATGGAGAAGGACGGTATTGTGAAAATCAAGGGAAGAGGTAAGGGAACAAAATATTATTTATAAATAAGTTTGAAGAAACATCTTAAAAATACCATTCGTAAGGGGTAATCTAATGCTTTCTGGTTTGTTCAAACAATAATCAAATAAAAAATATACGATAGATACAACGCAAAAAATCTTCAGGACCATAGTCCCGAAGATTTTTATGTATAGTTTCATCAAATGCAGGGAAATCACGAATGAAGATGCTTTAGAGCTGAGTCCATCTTCGTACCTTAATCACATTGTCGCACATTGTGTACCCTATCATTCGTCTCTGTTTGATTTTATTAGGTTGGCACACGCTGTGTACCCTATAGTTCTGATCCGTTGGTTTCTATCAGGTGAGCATACCAGTAGAAGGAATCCTTTTTCAATCGCTTCTGGCTGCCCTTTCCGAAATCATCACGATCTACATACACAAAGCCGTATCGCTTACTCATTTCCGCAGAGGAGGAAGATACGATATCAATCGGTCCCCATGCACAGTATGCGAAGATATCCACTCCATCCTTAATACATTCCTTCATCTGCTCAATATGCTTTTTCAGGAAGTCAATACGGTAAGGATCATGAATGCTTCCATCCGCTTCCACGGTGTCCAATGCACCGAAGCCGTTTTCTCCAATCATCAGCGGAACCTGATAGCGATCCCAGTATTGAGACAGACAGTTATAGAATCCCAGCGGATCCATTCTCCACTCCCATGGTGTCGGCTCCAGATTTGGATTTTGTTCCGCCTGCATCGGCGTCATATCATTTTTATCGGAATCTACAACTCTGCTGTAGTAATAAGAGATCGCGAGGAATTCCATCGTGTTGTTGCGAATAACCTCTTCATCCCTATCCTCCATCTGAATGTTGATATTTCTTTCCTTAAAATAGCGTAGTGCATATACCGGATATTCTCCACGCAGCTGTACATCGGAGAAGAAATACTGCATCCTGTTTTTCTTCATGGTCAATACAACATCCTTTGGACGGCAGGTTGCCGGATAGAAGGTACAGTCTGCCAGCATCGTACCAAAGACAGCATGCGGATCAATCTGATGTCCGACCTCCTTGATTTTTGCACATGCCACAAACTGATTATGTACCGCCTGATACATCAGCTCCTCCATGTTTTCCGCCTGATCATCATAGATACCCAGAGAACCAAACTGCACCGTCGGAACCAGATTTACCTGATTGCAAACAATCCAGTATTTTACTCTTCCCTGAAAGCGCTCTACAAGCACTTTTCCGTAATTCACGAAGAAATCAATCACCTTTCGGTTACCAAAGCCGCCATATTCGGTAACCAGATGCAGTGGTATATCATAATGAGACATCGTGATTATCGGCTCCATACCATCCTTTATGATTTCATCAATCAGATCATCATAAAATTTCAATCCTGCCTCATTTGGCTCAGTCTCATCCCCGTTTGGAAAAATGCGTGACCAGGAAATGCTTGTACGAAAGCACTTAAATCCCATTTCCTTCAGTAATGCAAGGTCATCCTTATAAGTATGATAGAAATTGATTCCGTAGCGTTTCGGATAATAGCCTTCTGTATCTGCGGCCTTGCGTTTGATTTCAGCAAGCGTTCCACCGCCTTCTTTTTCTATTTTGGCACGGTTTAAGCCCTTTGTATACTCATGAATGTCACTTGTGGACAAGCCGCGTCCGTCTTTATCATATTCCCCTTCACACTGGCAGGCTGCAAAAGCACCGCCCCATAGAAAGTTATCAGGAAATGTTTTAGGTACCTGTTTCATAATAATATCTCCTCCTCTATATTTATCGTTCTCCGTAACCATTTCAGTCGTTTCAGCAATGAAAGCGCCGCCGTAATCAGCCTGCCAAGCACCAGCAGATTGATAATGGTCACCACACCGTAAGTACCATGCAGTATCATACCGGATACAAGCATACCGCCATCCAGTATCCAGCGAATCACAGGATAGGAAAGACCTGTTCTTTTCATCAAACCAAAGGTTACACAGTCATAGGGATTCTTTCCACAGTCAGCATAAATGCTTAATGCAATGGACATTGCGATAATGCCAATGCCTGTCATGCAGAACAATACACGATGAAGCAGTGTATCCGCATGTATCAACGGTGTAAGAATCCGTATGGTAATCGTCGTAACAACGGGAAATATAATCGTTCCCGCGTGAATCTGTTTTCTATCGATAAAAAACGCTGCCAGCACAAATGTGAAGGATAACAAATTGTTACAGGCATCCACTGATAGCTGCAATGCCTGACTCATCCCCTGCAGCAGCGTATTCATGGAATCTGCACCATTACCGCCTGCAAGGAACAAAACCGCAGCAACTCCCATCAGCATACCGCCGGCAGCACAGAGACTGCATCGATAGAAGAAAGAACTCTGATGCCCGGTTCCTTTTGTGTTCTTTTTCATCCCGGTTGCCTCCAAAGTGGCAAGTATCTGCGTATCGCAACAGCGCAAAGCCTCTGTAGTTTTGGATAGGCTTCCCTCTGCAATGCGATGACGCCAATGTTCAATAAGCCGGGGGCAGGAAATACCTGCACCCTATAAATCAGCTCCGTTAGATTTTATCACCTGCTTGTACCAGTAGAAGGAATCCTTACGAATTCTCGCGCACTCCTTTGGATCATCATCAGTACGGTCTACATAGATAAAGCCATAGCGTTTTTTCACACCGTTGCTGGTTGACAGCAGATCAACCGCAGACCATGGACAATATGCCAGCACTTCTACTCCATAATCAATTGCTCTGTGCATTGCTTCGATATGGTCGCGCAGGTATTTAATACGGTAATCATCATGAACACGTCCGTCCTCTGTCAGGGTATCAAATGCTCCCATACCGTTCTCTGTAACCATCAGCGGCTTGTTATAGCGAGTGTAAATATCGCGGAAGATGTATTCCAGACCTGTCGGATCAATTGCCCAGTCCCAATCGGTTGTATCAAGATTCGGATTCTTGCACATCTCATAGAAGCCCGGATGTGTTTCAAAGCCGGACATGTCGCCCTTTTTGCCTGACCAGTTGACACCGCTGTAACGAATTTCCTTACCTTCTTCCATCGGACATGCCTTTGCACACTCACTTGCATAATAATTCAGTGCCAGAAAATCGGAATAGCCTTCCTTAATCAGCTCCATGTCACCTTCTTCGATGACCGGGGCAAGACCGTGCTCTTCCAGATAAATCAAAGCTGACTTCGTATAAAAGCCCTTAAAATAAATATCCAGATAGAAGGCATTACGCAAATCGTGTGCATTTTGTGCAGCCATGACATCCTCCGGCTTGGAAGTAAGCGGATAGACCGGGGAATACCCGATTGCCGCACCGGCAAGACCACCCGGTACAAGCTCATGGACCAGCTTACAGGCAATGGCATGTGCAAGATTCATATGATGATTGATCTGATAGCGCAGCTGATTGTTGTCTCTCAGCTCCTCCGGTATGTAGCATTTCTGTGTCCAGTATTGAACGATGATGCTTTGCTCATTGATAGTCGTCCAGTATTTCACCTTGTCCTTAAATTCATTGATGACATAGCGGGCAAAGTATGCAAAATCCTTTACTACCTCTCTGCTCAGCCATCCGTTATATTTTTCCACAAGTGCCCATGGCAAATCATAATGATACAGCGTAACAATCGGCTCTATACCGTTGGCCAGCAGTTCATCAATCAGATTGCGGTAATACTGAATACCCGCTTCGTTTACTTCTCCAACTCCATCAGGAAATACGCGTGACCAGGCAATGGAGAAACGATAGGTCGTAAAGCCCATTTCCTTCATCAGGGCTACATCTTCCTTGTAATGATGATATTGGTCACTGGCAATATCCGCAGTAGCAAAGCCGCGCTTTGTATAATTCTCTTTATTGATGATATCCTGCTGGCTGCCTTTCTTGCCATCCTCATAGGCAGCACCCTCTACCTGATAGGCACTGGTAGCAGCACCCCATAAAAAATTATTCGGAAATCCCTTTGACATGGTTCAGCCTCCTATTTTTCTTCTATTTTCTTATTCATGATTTCAAAAAATGCAATCAATTCCTTTGCCAGATTAAGCTCTGACATAATTGTCATCAGCGTATCCTGTGCATGTGCAAACAGCAGACAGGGTTCATAGGTTTTTCCTCTTGTTTCATTCTGAATCACCTCGGTCTGTGCGACATGTGCTTGATGAATACATTCCTCCGCCTCTGCAATTTTCTGTTTCGCCTCATCGAAGTGAAACTGCTTTGCCTGTGCCAATGCATCCTCAACCCGCAGCCGGGCATCACCTGCATGCAGAATAATCTGCATAGCAACATTGACAAGCTCATTTTCCATAATATCCATAGGTTAATCCCCCTTTAGTTCTGAGAAGGAGCGTTTTCCTGTGCTTCTTCTGCTAGCTTTTGTTTTTCAAATACCTTGAAGAACGGGTACCAGATTGCAAAGTAGACAACAAACAATACAACTGCCCATAAAATACCACGCATATCCTGTGTAATCATAACGGTGGAAACCGGTACAGGCACCTGTCCTACCTGATTCAGTGTTGCCGGAATGTTCAGCCATCCAAGGCTCATAACAATATAGACGATAGCAGGTCCAACGATGGAATTCAGCCACATCGGCAGCATCAGCAGCGGATTGAAGACAACAGGCGCACCGAACATGATTGGTTCATTGATGTTGAAAATACTTGGCCCGATGAAGATTCTTCCCAGTGTTTTCAGCTGCTTTGATTTTGAGAAGCACATGAGCACATTCAGCGCAAGCGTTGCCCCCATACCGCCCATGGTAACAAGAGCCGCCGTACCGGTTCCCCCCCCCCCCAGGGAAAACAGGCCCCGCCGTAAACACCGTCTCACTCGTCGCGATATTCGTAGCAGGAAGTCCCTGTGCCACCATATTGATATTTTCCTGAATACCGGCAAGGAAGATCGGTGTTGTAACCGCGCCAAACAGCCAGGAGGAAATACCCATACTGTACAAAACAGCAGGAATAAAGCAGCAGAGTATGAAACCGGGCATGGTCTGTGCAAAGCCTGCCAGTGGTGAGAAAATCCATAAAACGATTTCAAATATGTCGAAATTACAATATTTTGTCAGAACCATACCCAGACCAAGCGTAATCAGGGTAGGCAGTATGTAATTGATCCAGCCGACAACGAAATCCGGAATGGATGTGGAATCCTCCAGTACATGCAGCTTGGAATACAGATTGAAGATAATGGATGTAAACAGTCCGGCTACGATACCGACAGCAATACCGGTAGCACCCAGACGTCCTCCCTGAATGACCATATTTCCTGCTTCATCTGTTCCCGGAATGATGAACATCATGAAGACTGCCATGGAAACGATACCGCAGTTGGTCAGGTAGAACGGATGATTCAGCTTTTCCATACACTGCTGTCCGACTACGAATGCCAGAATCAAAGAAATCAGTCCGAAGCTGTAATCGGCAATCATGCCAAGATCCGGAAGTGCAGGCAGGTAGGAATGGAATACGTTGTAGAAGTAGATGACAGAACCCGTTAAAATAAACGGTATGATTTTCTGCATGGATGATGATACGGCGGCAATCCAGGGCTTGCTGCAGATTTCATTCATCTTTGGAGCAAACACTGTAGAAAGCCAGTTCATAAACTTTTTCATTTTTCTTTCTCCTCAGTCTTTCCTTTTCCCCATGAACCCTATATAATAATCATGAGGAAATCATTAAACAAACGCGTGATTTTCTTCAAGCTAAGAGTGCCATCTTAGCTTTTTTATTTCCCCAGTGTATCCAGTGCCAGCTGAATCAGTGCATCTCCGTTGAGCTGTGCATAAATATCCTGTGGAATGACAACAACCGGAACATGATACGGGTCACAGAGTGATTTCCATTTCGGCAGCTCTCCTCCGTAATGCGGTCCCAGCATAAGTATACTGATGCTTGACAGATAGCCGCTGACATCTGTATGGGACCGTGCTTCAATCGTTGTGTCCAGCTTGCGTTTTTTTGCTGCCTTGCGTGCCTGATTTGCCAGAAAACCACTGGACATCCCGGCTCCGCAGCACAGCATGATGAACATCTTGTCCATAATGACTCCTTTCCGCTTTTTATGAGCGCTGTACCTTGTACACCCATATTATCTTTAAAATTCACGTGCTTCTCAACTTACGTTTTGCACCGCATGGTGCAAGCTTTTCCCTGAAGGATGTAAACTCCTTGTTTTGTTTCTTTATAATATAGACAGGCAAAAAAACACTGCTGCATAATAAAAAAAACAGACCTTTTAATCGAAACTTAATTATTTACAGCTGATTCAATGTCTGAGAATGAACATTTGCACCATGTGGTGAAATCTTCTGGTTGTACAGTGTTTGCGGGTAAATTATAATAGATATAACAAGTGTCTTTGCAAGGGGAGTTGGTATCATGAAGAAAAAACACGTTGAGCTGCTGCAATTTCTGCTACATCACGCTACAGCGGTTACCAGTCGGCAGCTGGCCGCCGCTTTATCAATTTCCACGCGGTCTGTAAAAAATTATGTCAATGAAATCAATCTGCTCGGCAATCAGAAGGTGATCCTTTCCAGCAAGCAGGGATATACCGTTCAAGCAGCACAGGCAAAGGAGCTTTTATCTGTAAAAGAGGAAAGTATTCCACAGACCAGTCTGGAGCGCGGTTTTTACATTGTGAAGCATATTATGCTGGAGCATTCCTCCCACATGGATCTGTATGACCTCTGCGATGCCCTATATGTCAGCTATTCCACCATTAAAGCGGATATCGCGAAGATGAACAAGGCATTTGCGAATTTTCATATTGAATTCACATGTGAAAATGAAGAGGTTCGCCTGCACGGCAGTGAAAAAGACAAGCGCAGACTTGTCAGCTATGTTATGTATGAGGAAACAGATCAGCAATTCATGGATGCCAATATCATCACCAGCAGCTTTCCTGAATTCCCGGTGGAACAGGTCTCCATGATCATCCGCTCCACCTTCCAGAAATATAACTATTATATCAATGATTTTTCCTTCGTTAATCTGTTACTGCACTTCGCCATTATCATCGACCGTGTAAAGGAAGGAAATTTTGTTGAAACAAGAGACTGCGACTTTCTCATCGAAAGCGAAAATGAACGTGCACTAGTCGAGGAGCTGTGCTCCCGTCTGGAGGAGGCATTGTCCATCAGCTTTAACCGCAATGAACAGTTTGAGGTCTATATGCTGTTTAAGACAAATGCAAATTATTCACTGCCAAGCTCTGAGGATAGTCTGAAAAAGCTGGTTGGCGAGGATATTCTCGCATTAACCAGAGATATCATTCAAAAGGTGAATGACAGCTATTACATCGATTTGAATCATGAAACCTTTCTTACGCCCTTTGCATTGCATTTAAAAAATCTTCTGCTTCGTGTCCGCAATGATACCTACACAAAGAATCCCATGGTGGATGCTATTAAGTCCAGCTGTCCGACAGTTTATGATATCGCCATTTTTATCGCTATGGAGCTGATGCAGCGCTTTCATGTGGATATCAATGAGGATGAGGTTACCTTCCTTGCCCTTCATATCGGTGCGGATATCGAACGCCAGAAAACCAATGACGGAAAAATACAGTGTATCCTGCTGTGTCCGGACTATATGAATATGACAGCCTCGATTTACAATAAGCTGCTGATAGATTTTGGGAATCAGATCAATATACGCAAGACGATTTCCTATGAGCATGAGTTGAAGCATCAGCATTACGATATGCTGCTGACCACCATACCCTTAAAATGTCCGCTGCATAAGGAGGTATGTCTGATACCGCCCTTTCCAAATCCAAACAGCCGGATGGATATCCAGAATACCATAGACCGCTATCGTGCAAATAAGAAGAACTATATTCTGAAAAAGAAATTTCACGACTTTTTCTCCTCCTCTTTGTTTCTGGCGAATGAAGACACCCCGAACAGAGATGACGTGCTGCCATTGCTGTGCAAAAGCATGGAAGAACTGGAATATGTCAATGAAGGATTTCTAACCAGTGTCATGATTCGCGAAACAGCCGCTTCCACTGCCTTCGGCAATATCGCTATTCCACACTCAATGGAAATGGAGGCACTGAAAACGTGCATCGGCATTGCAATTTCTCAAAAAGGTATCCAATGGGATAACCATATCGTCCATGTGGTTCTGCTTGTCGCATTGAACAAAATTGACAAACAGATTTTCCATGATCTCTACGAGGCACTGGTGGACCTGTTCAGTAAGGAGGATGTTATGGAACGGATGAAGGAATGCACTTCCTTTGAACAATTTGAGCATATGATGTGCGCAAGTATTTCCTATCAGGAAGAGGAAGCCGCATGAAAGCATGTATTTTTCTCGATATCGACGGTACGCTGCTGGATCATGAAATCGGTATACAGGAATCCAGCAGAATAGCGATTGCACAGGCACAGGCAAACGGACACAGGGTCTGCCTTGCGACAGGACGCCCCAAGCCGGAGGTGGATGATGAAATACAGGCTATCCCGTTTGACGGCTGTATTTATTCCTGCGGTGCTATGGTAGAGAGTCATGGCAAAGTCCTTTTTTATAAGCCGTTTTCGCAGGAGCTGGTACTTCACATGATGTATTTACTGCAAGCCCATGCTATCGGATTTAATCTGGAAGGCAGCCGTACTTCTTTTCTTGACCCTATTGGATATGACTTCTTTCATTCACTGTTTCAAAGATGCATGGAAGACAACAGTGAGCTGGCAAGACAGTATATGGCAGCGGGCCGCATGCATCCACTTCAAGAGGTAAAGGAAACAGACACCCTGCAAATCATGAAAATCGCAACCTTTATCAACGAGGATTCCCTTTTGCAGGAATTTGACAGACAGCTTCCCGCACAGCTGAAGCACATTCACCATGGTTTTCATGAGGGATGTATAAATGGTGAGATATACCATCATGCTATCACAAAAGCGACCGGTATCGATTGTCTGCTGTCTCACTTTGAAATTCCACTGGAAGCCTCCATAGCGATTGGAGACAGCTTGAATGATGCGGAAATGATACGGCATTGCAATTTAGGTGTGGCGATGGGAAATGCCTGTGAAGAGCTGAAGCTGATCAGTGACATGTTTACCACGACCAGCAAAGAGGATGGAATTTATAACTGTATGAAAAAATTGAAACTTATTTAGCAAGCTGAACATAAAGTTTGCTTTTTTTTCTGAAAGTATTGCTAATTATAGTTAAATGCCGTACAATATAAATAGATAAACACCTACAAAAAATTGAAAAACCAT
>OBWM01001749.1_pt1 | contig 10602 bp, 10 predicted proteins | sample 1538041 | NCBI WGS metagenome assembly OBWM01 (sample SAMEA2580049, study PRJEB22360) | human gut metagenome | biome: human gut; feature: human-associated habitat; material: faeces | place: Denmark | collected 2008/2010
TAGACGGAGTTGTTAAGTTTGAAAGAAAGGGCAGAGACAGAAAGCAGGTTTCTGTATACCCAAGGGCAATCAACGAATAATTTCGAAGGGCTCCATACTTAGCGTATGGGGCTCTTTTTCACACCACAGGAGGTACTGTGTATGTTTGCCGATAGCGCAAAAATATTTATTAAATCCGGTAAGGGCGGAGACGGCCATGTGTCCTTCAGACGCGAGCTGTATGTTCCCAACGGCGGTCCTGACGGAGGTGACGGCGGCCGTGGAGGCGATGTCATTTTCCAGGTAGACAAAGGAAAAAATACCCTGGTAGATTTCAGGCATGTGCGTAAGTATATTGCAAAGGATGGCCAGGAGGGCGGAAAGAAACGCTGCCATGGAGCGGATGCCGATGACCTGATTGTGAAGGTGCCTGAGGGAACCGTGCTTAAAGATTTCGAGACGGGTAAGGTCATTGCCGACATGTCAGGTGACAACCAGAGGGAAGTCATCTTAAGGGGCGGCAGGGGCGGTCTTGGAAATATGCACTTTGCAACATCGACCATGCAGGTGCCCAAGTACGCGCAGCCCGGGCAGCCCGGTGCCGAGCTGTGGGTGCAGTTGGAGCTTAAGGTCATTGCGGACGTGGGCCTGGTGGGCTTTCCTAATGTGGGAAAATCCACGCTGCTGTCTGTTGTCAGCAACGCAAAGCCGGAGATAGCCAATTACCATTTTACCACCCTGAATCCCCATTTGGGCGTGGTGGACCTGGGAGACGGAGCCGGATTTGTCATGGCTGATATTCCGGGCCTGATTGAAGGCGCCTCTGAAGGCATCGGCCTGGGACATGCGTTCTTAAAGCATATTGAGCGCACCAAGGTCCTGGTCCATGTGGTGGACGGCGCTTCCGTGGAGGGCAGGGATCCTCTGGAGGACATAAGGACCATTAACCGGGAGCTGGAAGCCTATAATCCGGAGCTGTTAAAGCGTCCCCAGGTGATTGCCGCCAACAAGATGGATGCGGTGTATGCAGAAGAAGACACTGAGATTATACTTGACGAGCTGAGAAACGAATTCGAGCCAAAGGGAATCAGGGTGTTCCCCATATCCGCTGTCAGCAGACAGGGAGTGAAGGAGCTTCTGTACCATATCAATGACCTGCTTAAAACAGTGGATGATGCGCCTGTTGTGTTTGAGAAGGAATTCGAGGTCCAGTACCAGGGCGACAGAAACCTGCCTTATACGGTTACCAGGGCAGATGACGGAGCTTATGTGGTGGAAGGTCCCAGAATCGACAAGATGCTTGGATACACCAATCTGGATTCTGAGAAGGGATTTGATTTCTTCCAGAAGTTCCTTAAGAATACGGGAGTTCTGGACGACCTGGAGAAGGCCGGCATAGAGGAAGGCGATACGGTCCGTATGTATGGGCTGGAGTTTGATTATTACAAATAGAAGGAGTTATTATGACAAGCAAGCAGAGAGCCTATTTAAAAGGCCTGGCTATGAACATCGATCCTGTGTTCCAGATTGGTAAATCCAGCCTTACGCCTGAGATTACCCAGGCCGTGGACGAGGCACTGGAAGCAAGGGAACTGATTAAGGTGACAGTGCTGAAAAATTGTCTGGACGACGGCGGTTCCATCGCGGATGTCCTTGCAGAGCGCACACACTCACAGGTGGTACAGGTCATTGGCAGGAAAATCGTTCTTTACCGTCCTGCCAAAGAGGAAAAGAAACGTAAGATTGTGCTGCCGGAGAAATAGACAGGCAGGTATCCGGTAAAGGTATGTGAAGAAGGGATTTGTTTGGCAAAAATAGGAATATTGGGCGGCACCTTTGACCCCATCCACAATGGTCATCTGCGGCTGGGCAGGGAAGCTTATGAGCAGTTTGGACTGGATGCAGTCTGGTTCATGCCCACAGGAAATCCGCCCCATAAAAAAGATCATAAAATCACTGAGGGAGAGATGCGTGAGCGTATGGTTAAACTGGCCATTGCAGATACTCCCTATTTCCTGTATTCGGATTTTGAACTAAGGCGTAAGGGTAATACCTACACCGCCCAGACCCTGTCCCTGCTGCGTGAGGAATATAGGGAGGACGTGTTCTATTTCATCATAGGAGCAGATTCCCTGTATCAGATCGAACAGTGGTTCCACCCGGAGCTGGTCATGAAGCTGGCAGTGCTTCTGGTGGCCGGGCGTGCCTATCATGATGACCACCAGCCCTTTGACAGGCAGATTGAATACCTGACTGCCAGGTATGGGGCAAAGATTTACCCCATCCGCTGCCGTGAGATGGATGTGTCCTCGGAGGAAATAAGGGCATCCGTGTCTGACGGACATTCCATCCATGGATTTGTGCCGGATGCAGTGGAAGAATATATTAAGGACCATGGACTGTACGGTGGCGGCGTCAAGACCCCGGTCCTGGCCGGCAAAGGAGAATGAATGTATGGAAAACCAATGCAGCCAGATTATGTTATACAGGAAAAGCCTTAAGAGAAAGCTGGCGCCCATGCGCTACGAGCATTCTCTCAGTGTGTCATACACCTGCATGAACCTGGCCATGCGTTACGGCTGCAGCCTGGACAAGGCAGAGCTGGCCGGACTGATGCATGACTGCGGGAAGCGGTATTCGGATGATATCATATTGAAGAAATGCCTGAAACATGGTCTGGAAGTGACGGACGCGGAGTACAAGGCCCTGCCTGTGCTCCATGCAAAATACGGGGCATGGCTGGCGGAGCACAAGTACCAGATTACGGACCGGGAAATACTGGATGCCATCGGCTGCCACACCACAGGCAGGCCGGAGATGACGACTCTGGATAAAATCCTCTATATAGCGGATTATATAGAACCCAGGCGCTACAAGGCCGATAATCTGCCAATGATAAGGCGGATGGCGTATGAGGATCTGGATGAGACCATGTATGCCATATTGGCGGGAACTTTAGATTACCTGGAAAAAAAGGGCGGAAGTATTGACCCGATGACAGCCCAGGCATATGAATATTTTAAGAAAGTGAAGGGAGAACGCGATGAACTCAAAGGAAATGGTGAAACTGGCATATCAGGCTCTCAGCGATAAAAAGGGAGAGGACATTAAAATTATTGACATCCAGTCCGTATCAGTTCTGGCAGATTATTTTATAATCGCTGACGGCAGCAACCCCAATCAGGTGCAGGCCATGGCTGATAATGTGGAGGAAATTCTGGAAAAGGCAGGCTGCGAGTGCAAGCAGATTGAAGGCTACCAGAACGCAAACTGGATTCTGATGGATTACAAGGATGTGATAGTCCATATCTTCTGCAGGGAAGACAGATTGTTCTATGATTTGGAGCGAATCTGGAGAGATGGAAAGACATTTGTGGATGTAAATGAGCTGTAATGTGTAAGAGTTGGAAATGAATGAAAATGAATTAAATCCAATGAGGGACGGATATATGAGGTCTGGAATGATAAGACCTTCGTATATCCGTTTTTTATTGGAGTTCTTTCATCCGGGTTTCACTTTAAATGATAATTGGATGGTGTAAGTATGTAACGCTTTCATTGACAATTACTTATAGCAATGTCTTTCTGTACATGTTATTATAATAATAAAAAAGAGCGGAATACTGAGTGATTAACAGCAGGGTTTTTACGGAGGAGGATGGACGGATGGAGAAAGTGTTGGAATTACATCAAATTATTTACGGTTTATTCGCAGCACAAATTGAATTTGGCACCTACGGATATAAGGACCCGCTGCCTAAAATGGAAGATGTCAGTCACTGGTTTTCTGTTTCTCTGGATACAGTGAAAACTGCTTACCATCAGTTAAAAGTAGAGGGATATATTACTTTGACTAAAAAAGCGGGGGCCGCCGTGGCCATACAGTTTCAGAGGACAGAGCTGGAAAGAAATATCGAGACTTTTTTTTCTCTGCGTAAGGATGCAGTAATGGATTTGTGCCAATCTTTTGGCCCGCTGTTCAGCCGCGCCCAGTGGTACGGCCTGAAAAGCGCGGGGCCTGAGCAGCTAAACGAATTAGAGCGTCTTTGCTCACAGCCGAAAATACTTAGACCATATGTTATGGTTCAGCACATTCGGCTAATCTATGGATCACTCAACAATGACCTGCTGTTACGGCTTATATGGCAGGCATTCCTTTTTTACCAAGCTCCATTTTTAAGCCTGCCGGCAGATTTGGTGGCTTTCGAGGACAGCGACGATCCCTTGCTCGATATGATTAGTCTTTGTCGCCAAAAGGATTGGAAAGGGCTTTGGGAAACTGTGGCATCCTGCCAGGAACAGATTACGTCCGCAATCAATTGGTTTTATGCGGACCGCATTACCATGGAGCCGCCTGGGGAACCTGTGTCCTTCCATTGGAGCGCCTATCAGAGTACGTCTCAGTGTTGCTATTCCTTAGCGATAGATTTACTCAAAGGAATACGCCTGGGCTATTTTGCACAGGATGGATATTTGCCATCCCCTGCAAAAATCGCGAAGTATGAGCGGGTATCTACCATAACTGTCCGCCGTACCCTGACACTGCTCAATCAGCTGGGCGCCACCCGGTCTGTCAATGGGGTTGGAACCTATGTTCTAAGTATGGAGGATAGTACGAAGGACTGCGATTTTTCTCAGCCTGTAATTAGAAAACGACTTCTGGACTTTGTACAGAGCTTGCAGATTCTGGCTATGACATGCGGATCGTGTGCTAAGAGTGTCGGTATAAACCATTCCGCTGTTGAACTGTGGAAAGAACGGTTGGCATATATAAAAGATAATTTTCGGTATGAATCGGTAGTATATGCTTCTCTTGAAATAATTTCCCTATTTGCCCCCAATCAGACAATCAGGAAAATATATGATCAATTACTTCGTGTTCTGCTTTGGGGCTATCCTCTGCGCAGTATGCACGGTTCCAGGGAGAAAATCAATGAATTTTATTTTCCTTATGTCAACGTTCTGCTGGATAGCTTAGAACGCTGCGATTGGGACAGATTGGCTGCAGAGTTGGAGGACCTGTTATTTTATGAACTCGATTTTGCAGCATTCCGCCTGAATGAACTGGATATTAGAGAAGCAACCAGTCTTGTGATTGTAAGGCATGGAGCGTAAGTGTCCATAAAAGAGAAGATTAAGCAGCTCTTCTCCATATAGAGCGCTGAAACCTTTTAGGTTTCGGCGCTCTTTTTTGAACAAGGAATGACTTGCTATTTTTTTAATCGCATGTTAAACTAAAACAAATAAAGATGTTTGTGATAAAGGTGGGAACATGAAATTAAGAAAGACCTGTTTTCAAGGGTCTGCTTTGTAACGTCATTTCAAAGGGGCAACAATTGACAAGCCGGCACAGATATAGTGTGCCGGCTAAAAATAGTTTCTAACAGTTATTTGTACTGAGCATAGATATATTGGTCTGTTTCATTGGTCCATATAACTCCGCTAATCCGGTTTCCTAACTTTGAGGGATTATACAAGTTCTGCTCTTGCCAATGAGAGAACTTTTTTCCTTCCAGGTGAGGTGCTCTGTCCGCCTTGGGTAGGGTATTGAGTGTATTCTTTAAGCTGACAACGCCTTTTCTGGCATTTTTAGGTACTTCGAATTCTGCAAATACATCACCTGGATCGTCCGGGCTGGAGCCGGTCATGAAATATAAAGTAACGGTATTGCTTTCAGCCTCAGCGGGAGCAGTCTCTTCCGGGGCAGTCTCAGCGGGAGCGGTCTCATCCGGAACGGTCTCAGCAGGAACGGTTTCTGATTCGCCTTCATTTAGCAGGGTTTCAATCACACAGTCTACTTTAGTCAGAGAGAATCGGTTATTGGCCGCGTAGCGGATCTGGTTGTTGCCGTCCAGAATAATAGTCACGGGCACAACATTTGACGTGGTACTCAAATTCAGTTCAGAATAATCGACATATTCCCACATGGAAGTCTGATTTGGATAAGATGTGGGACTGAAGAAAATCTTGTCACTGACCTGGCTGAGACCATATCCTGCAATCATGTTTTTGATATCATTCTTAGAGGATTTGATTGTGTCGATGAACTCAATTTCCACATTTTCATGGTTCAAGTAATCACTGTTTGTCATTGACTGGATTGCGTTGACACTGGGAGAACAGTTGTGAGAGAAGAACAGCAGTACTTTGGCCTTTGTGGTATCCTTAAGGATATAATTGGCCCCCCAATCTTCACCGGTGTAAGGCTGGAATTCATTTTCATGCCAGTGGTTTCCGTAAGAAATGGTCTGACATGTCTGTGCTGAAACTGGAACGGCCGCAGAAATGCATAATAGTCCGGTGGTCAGAATGACGGTTGCCCATTTTTTTTGTCGCTTTTTCATATTACCTCCTAAGATATAGTGTAGTTTTGTTACAAAATAATTATATTACTGCAGGCGTTACGGATGTGGGATAAAAGTGTGATGAAAAGGATGTGAAAGTGTTGCAGAAGAGTGAAAAATAAAAATAATTACTTTTAAGGCATGAAGAAACGATTGACATCATGGAAAAAAAGTGTATATAGTAAGGACTATTAGATTAAAATGATAAAATTTTTTAGCGGAGGGACGGTAAGAGATGTCATATATTTCAGTTTATAGAATTGAGCTAGACAAAGACATTATGGTGCTCTTGTCCGGCAGGGAGATACGCAGCGATGCAGATATGCCGTATTCCCGATGGTATGAAGAGCAGCTTTCTCGGTGTAAATACGTTGGCATGGATGAGAGGGACTGTTCGCCCGCGAATCTTAAAAATGTTATTACACAAGGGAAAGATATTTTCATTCGGGATCGTAATGAAATTAATGGACGTTGGATTGAAATGGAATTGACGGGCAGTCCAGATGAAAGGGCTGTGATTTTGGTTGTAAAGGATATTCATGACAATATAGTAATGGAACGAAAAAGACGGCGCATGGAGGTATATCATTTTTACAGAAACAGAGTTAAACAGATGCGGGACAAGGGTTTTTATTGCGGACTGCTGGTATTAGACATGGACAGAGGCGGAGAGGTCTGTTTTGCTGAAAAGAACATAAGGCAGTATCTGACTGATAATGAGAATAGTGAAACATTTACCAGACTGCGTAAATATATTACACGCCCTTCTTTTGAGGTAAAGACAGAAAACGATTGGAATGATGGGGGGGAATGCCAGAATGTTAATTTGGGTAACCGTGGAGAAGAGCGCTGGATTCAACTATATGGGAGTATGATTACGACGGAGAGCGGACGGCATTTCAAATATCTGATGTACATGGGAATGAGAACTGGGATAAACAATATATTGAATGGGGAGGAAAAAGGGGATACACAGCTGGTAGAGCGTTCGGAAGGATATATGTTTGAATGGAATATCCGGGATAACATTCTTATATTAGGTGATAATTGGGACAGCAAATTCCGTATAAATACCCAGGGAATACATGATAAGGGATTAAAGCAAATGGAGGAATATATCTGGCGGGATGATTGCCCGCGTCTGCGCAGGTTCTTTGACTCTGCCTTATACGGAGAAAAACAGGATAACATGCTGATTCGTTTTAGAACATATCAATCAGGGAACAGCTATGCATGGTGCAGTCTGAATCTGCTCAGCGTGTTGTGCGATAAAGAGATGCCGGTCTATGTGGTGGGGATTGTCAAGGATATCAGTCAAAAGTTAAAATATCTTTCTGAGAAGGCTCTGGAAGATTATGGCGGTTCAGTTGGGAATAAGGTGGTGGCTGCAAGGGATTATGTGGATGGGATTTTGTGTGAAAAAAAACCGGAAAGTGTACATGCCCTGCTTCTGATTGGAATGGAGAAAATCATTCCTGAGGAGGATCCGGTGGGACTTGACATACTGACATACCAGTTCATCGAGATACTGACGAAGATGATGTATCCACGGGACAGAGTCTGGATAGAGGACGGAAAGCTGCTGCTGTTTCTCAATCAGATTGGAAGCAGGGAAAATGCCAGAAATAAGTCCAACCGTATCGCAAAAGTTATTGAACGGATGACTGGCTACAACATGGCTACGGACATAGGCATGGCTCTTTATCCGGAGGATGGAGGTACATATGAATTACTGTTTAAAGTTGTCAGAAATGAGCTGTGGAGCGGGACACGAGTAGATCGCGGGATGAATGAGATGGAGGAGCAAAGCCTATCTGGAGATGATGGGCATTCTCTGTCTGTGGTTGCTGACATAGTCGATGAGTGGTACCGTATGATTCGGGTCAACAACCTGTTAGAGAAGAAGATGAGGATGACGCAGGCCCAGCTGATGCTGAGCCAGATTAAGCCGCATTTTATTTACAATGTCCTGGCTAATATTAAATCCTTAATTCATAATGATCCCAATCGGGCGGAAACAGTCCTTGTGGCATTCACAAGATTTCTGCGGGTACAGTTGGATGCCATTGGTAAGGATGAGATGGCTCTGTTTTCAGAAAATCTGAGCTTTGTTTCCAATTATCTTGAAATTGAGGCCAGCCGTTTCCCAGGAAAATTTGAGACCTGCTATGACATTCAATATCAGGACTTTTACATGCCCCATTTTATATTGCAGCCGCTGGTTGAGAATGCCATTAAACATGGCATATGCAAACGCAGTGATACAGGACATATAACCATACGTTCGCGGTTGGAAAGGGATGAGATTATCGTGGAAGTGGAAGATGACGGTGTTGGCTTTGATATGTCATACTCCCCGAAGAATAAGATTGTTTGCGGGGGGGATAGGTGGGGCAGCGGGGGCGTTGGGTTAGAAAATGTACGTGCGCGTATATCGTATTTGACCCATGGCTGTCTCCGGATTACCAGTGTACCGGGAAAGGGTACTGTGGCTTCTGTGATTATGCCCAAAACAGTTGAAGCTAAAGGAGTAAATGATGAGTATTAGTGTAATTGCGGTAGATGATGAAATCAATATTTTGGAGGATTTGAAGCGGATTTTAGAAATGATGAAGGGGGTACGGCTGGTTGGAGCTTTTATCTCACCACTTGAGGCACTGAAATTTGCTCACCGAAACCATATTGACGCGGCTGTACTGGATATTAATATGCCGGAATTAAATGGGATAGAGCTGGCTGAGATGTTTAAGGATATCAGCCCGGATATGCAGGTGATTTTTGCCACAGGCTATGACGAATATGCGCTGGCAGCCCACCATCTGGATGCCATGGGATATCTTCTGAAGCCATATACCTATGATGAGGTTTCCAGAGCAATGGACCGGGTGGGGCTTCTGGTAGAAGGTTTGAGGGGGCGTCACATGGATAAGGATATCGAGGTTCGCTGCTTTGGGAAATTTGATATTATAAAAGATGGACAGCCTATATTTTTTAAGTACAATAAAGCCAAAGAGCTGTTTGCGGTGCTGGTGGATGCTAGGGGAGGGATGGTTTCCATGGAATATGCAATCACCCTGTTATGGGAGGACAGGGAATATGACAGCAGGGTGAAAGGACTGTATAGAAAGGCGGTATCAATGATGCGCGCCGCTTTCAGGGACGCTGGATGCGAGGACCTGTGCCTGTATTACAGGAGCAGCCTGGCAGCTAATATAAGAGCATTCTATTGCGATTATTATGAGTATATGAAAGGGGATGCCGAAATGCGGCGCAGTTTTTTTGATAATTATATGACGGACTATAGCTGGGCGGAGGAGACCAACGCCATGCTGCATAATATGCGCTGACAAAAATACTTACTAAATTATAAAGAACGGTGGATGCATTCCACCGTTTTTTGTTGAATAAAGTCTGTAAGACTGAAAGGAAAAATAAAGAAAAAATTAATATTTATAAAATAATGATGGATTTTTCACACTTTCGTAACACTATGGTGCGATATATGTGACACAGCGAGTGCTATTATGTAGACACATTACAGAAAGGAATCAGATAAAATGTCACTGATAGATTTAATCCCTGTCATTTTAGCAGGAAGCGCCGGTTTGGCGGCAGGCGGTCTTGTTCCAACATCTGGGGAAAAGCTGATGGCATACAAAGTGAAAAAGCAAATGAAGAAATTCGTGGTTTATGGATATTGCGGTTGGACGCAATGGCTGTATCCTGTGGGGGTAGGTGCATCGTGGATGGCTGCGGCATTGGAAGCGTCTGTTCTAAAAGCGTTATTTTTCATGATAATTTCTTATGTGATGTTTATTGTTACCTATCTGGACAACCGGTATCGGATTATACCGAATGAAATTACCTTTGCAGTACTGTTGTCCGGTCTTGGATATGGCTTAGCGGCAAAAGGGCTGTCTGGCCTTGGCGGTGCGGCGGCAGGGGCAACAGCAGGATTCATCATTTGTCTTTTAGCAGCAGCTTTGACTAAGGGAAAAAATGCAGTTGGGGCGGGTGACGTAAAGATGCTGGCCGCATGCTGCTGCCTGGGAGGTGTGCCTGGATTCATGGATGTGCTTTTGTACATGGCGGCCGCCCTGGGAGTATACTGCGTGGGCGGGCTGTTGCTTAAACGGCTGAAGCTGAATAGTTTTTTTCCTATGGGAGGTTTTATTGCAATGGGGTTGGTACTGTCTTTGTATCCGCGGCAGGGGGGGATGGGGGGAACGATTTTTAACAGACTGCTGGTGGGGGGATGAAGAAATGATAGGGAATATGA
>OBWM01001752.1_pt1 | contig 10580 bp, 8 predicted proteins | sample 1538041 | NCBI WGS metagenome assembly OBWM01 (sample SAMEA2580049, study PRJEB22360) | human gut metagenome | biome: human gut; feature: human-associated habitat; material: faeces | place: Denmark | collected 2008/2010
GGCCCTTCCTCCACCTTGGAATCGGGAATCTGTCCTCCCATCCACAGAGAGTGGCGGGGGCGGATCATGTCCCTGCGGCCCGTAAGAATCAGGACAGGCGCCTGGATACAGGACAGCTTATCCTTGTCCAGCCTGGGCCATCTGGCCATAAGGCCTAACAGCTGGCGGCTTTTCACAGCCCTTTCCCTGACGCCCCGGGGCAGCGGCACCTTTTCCAGACCGCGCCAAAGGGCGTATTTTAATTTCACCTCCATAAGCGAGGCTGCGCTCATGCCTCTGGGCAGGGCATTTCCGCTGACCGCCACCACGGCGGACACACGCCCCGGATAGCAGCTGGCTGTCTCCAGGGCCACATTTGCACCGTCGCTGAAGCCCAGTATCACCGCCCTGGGCACATGGAGGAATTCCATGACCTGGACCACATCCGCCGCCATATCCGGGATGGTCAGATCTCCTCCGGCCGCCTCCTCTTTCATAAGAGAGGACCCGTGGCCCCTGCTGTCCATGAGAATCACCCTGTAATACCGGCTCATGAGCTCAGACAGCCTGGCAAATATTTCGTGGCTCTCACCATTGCCGTGGAGCATGATGAGAGGCATACCCTGTCCCATTTCCTTATAATAAAGAGACGCAAAACGGTTGTCCACATATCCTTCCTTCATCGGCTCAGCCTCCTTCCTGTTGACCTTCACCATATCACACCTCCGGTAAAATGTAAATACAGGCACAGCCCGGCAGATAGAAGTCCTGCCGGGCTGTAGTCATACGGGACTGTAAGTCCCGCTCTTATCTTCTGTTAGTATTGGCTTTTTCCACGTGAATATTCTTTCCCTTGATCTTGGCATGGGCCATGGCCTTCAGCACATCGTCCGCATAGCGTCCGGGCACATCCACGAAGGTATATCCGTCATACATGTCAATGCTTCCCACCATGCGTCCCGGAATTCCCGACTCTCCGGCAACTGCTCCCAGAATGTCTCCTGGGGTGATTCTCTGGGCCTTGCCGATGTTGATGAACAGTCTTGCCATCTTCTCATCCCCTTCGCCCAGCACGTAATCCACAGCAGCGCGGTCTGTTGCTCCCTTGCGTCGGTTTCCGTAGGCGCTGCGCTCGCGGCCTCTGCCGCGGCTGCTTCCACGTCCAAAGCTGTCCAGTTCATCCAGGGAACGGGCTGTCTCAAAGCTGTCGATGATGTCTTCGCTCTCATCTCCCATGCTCATCTTGAGAAGGGCAGCTGACAAATCCATGGAGGTGTAATCCTCCTCCATTAACTTCTTCTCAATAATGTTCACCATCTTGGTCAGGTCTGTGTCATTTAACACCTCCTGAACCTGGTCCAGAATCTTCTCCACCTTGATTTCCGTGATATCATTTAGAGACGGAATGGCCTGGGGAATGATTTTAGTCTTGCAGTAACGCTGGATATCCCTGAGCTTATAGACCTCCTTGCCCATAACAAGGCTGAATGCCTTTCCTTCCCTTCCCGCTCTGCCGGTACGGCCGATACGGTGCACGTAGTACTCGTCATCCTGGGGAATGTCATAGTTGAACACTGCTTCCACATCCCCTACATCTATACCTCTTGCAGCCACATCCGTGGCCACCAGAATGTCGGTGCGGCCATTGCGGAAGCTGTCCATGACACGGTCACGCTGGACCTGCTTCAAATCTCCATGAAGGCCTTCCGCAAAATAACCTCTTCCCTGGAGCTCCTGCACCAGGTCATCCACCTGACGCTTTGTATTGCAGAACACGATGGAAAGCTTCGGCGCATACATATCCAGCAGACGGCTCATAACCTCCACCTTATTCTTCGGCTTAACCTCATAATAATACTGGGTCACCTTAGGCACGGTCAGTTCCTTCTTAATCACCCGGACCGTCACCGGGTCCTTCTGGAACTTCCTGGCAATCTCCGCAATGGCCTGGGGCATGGTAGCTGAGAACATCAGGGTCTGGCGCTCCTCAGGCAGCTGGCTTAAAATAGTCTCCATATCCTCCAGGAAACCCATGTTCAGCATCTCATCCGCTTCATCCAGCACTACGGTGAGGACATGGTCCACCTTTACAGTCTTTCTTCTCATATGGTCCATGACACGGCCCGGGGTTCCCACGATAACCTGTGTTCCGTCCTTTAAAGAACGGATCTGCTTTACGATATCCTGGCCGCCGTATATAGGCAGCACCTTCACACCGTGCATGAACTTTGCAAAACGGCGCATTTCCTCCGCCACCTGGATGGCCAGCTCCCTGGTAGGAAGCAGCACGATAGCCTGAAGCTTCTTCACCTTCGGGTCCACCTTCTGAAGAAGAGGCAGACCAAATGCAGCTGTCTTGCCTGTTCCGGTCTGTGCCTGGCCAATCATGTCACGGCCTTCCATGGCTACCGGAATGGCCTGAGCCTGAATCGGTGATGCCTCCTCAAATCCCATCTCTGTGATGGCGCGGATAATCCGCTCGTCTAATTGTAACTCGTCAAACTTAACTGTCTCCATATAAAGTTAATATCCTTTCTTCCTCTGCCGTCCCATATAAAAGAGCCTCCGGCAGGCCGCCTTGTGCATATTCCCTGACTCCGCTGCCACGCATCCGTCTGCCTGTTTCCAGGACATTTCCCCCGGACCCCCAAGCAGGCCTTCCAAAGCCCCCGGCCAGATACCGAACCGGCTACGCATACGTCATACCATGCACCGCAATTTATTAGTTTCTTCGTGAAACGAAGTCCTCCACGCGAACAAAAAAACGAGGGGTAAACAGGCACGTCTCGGGCCTTTCATCCTCTCGCTTCGTACGGTTATTAACTATAACAGATATAAAAGTCAGTGTCAATGGAGGGGTTATAGATTTTTATATCAATTTCAGGGCCGGTTCCCGTGAAAATGCCCGAATGAAGCATTTTTCACGGTCCCGGCCTGATTTTTTCATGAATTTACCAGACTTTCGCAGGATTAAAGCAGCTGTTTTCACACAATTTCTCATTCAATTAAGGACTTTGCGTATCTGCGGAAGCATTTTCCTGGTGTACTCATACCCCCGTTCCATACATTCCCCCATCAGTTCAAAGGTCAGAAGGCCTGCCTTGGAGCTTAAGGGCGGCTTCAGCAGCAGCACCTCACCTGTGGAGGCGCAGTCCTTCAGCCGGCCGCTCATAATGGAAAAGGAGTGGGAAGCCACCTCCATAACGCTGTGGTCCGAAGGCGCTTCGTAATCCCCTCCGATGTCCACTGCCAGCACATCCCGGATACCGGCTGCCTGCAGAAGGTTGACCGGGAGAATATCCGTAACGCCACCGTCCACCAGAAAATACCGTCCCAATTTTCTGGGCGCAAATATGGCAGGCACGCTGGCTCCGGCCATCATGGCTTCACAGAGATATCCGTTCCACTCCCATGTCACGTGCTCCATCTCCCTTACCTGGTCGCTGTTTGTAAAGCAGATGGTATTTCCGCTAATCAGGTCCACTGCCGGTATGACTAACTTAAACACAGCCTCGTCCATATGCTTCCTGCCGGTCATCTGAAAAAAATAGTCCTGCAGCTTATCTCCCTTAATAAGACCGGACAGGTTTACGCCCTTTCCCGTCAGCAGCTGGGGCATAAATGCCAGCAGGCCGCTGTAATCCGGGTCCAGATACTCGCCTCCGTGTTTCTCCAGATGAAGCACTGCCTGCTCCATCCGGGAGACAGACATTCCGGAGGCAAAAAGTCCTGCCACAATTCCCCCTGCGCTGGCTCCTGCCACTGCATCCGGGCGCAGTCCCGCCTCCATAAGGGCCTTAAGCACCCCCACATGGGCTGCCCCCCTGGTTCCGCCGCCTGCCAGTGCCAATCCATATCCCATAATAAATCCCTCCGCCCTATCCTGTGTCAATGCCGTACCGGTAATAGGTACATATGCACTGGCACATCCGGATATGACAGAGGGAAGCAGGTGAAATATAGTTTATTCCTAAACCCTGACCTTCACTACAATCTTACGCACCTTGCAGGGAGTACCTGCAATACATCTGGGCTTGTGGGCGTCCTCAGGAGCCACCACCGCGCAGTCCCCGGCCTTTAAAAGAACGGCGCCGCCCTGCTCCGGTTCCTTAAAGAACACGATATCATCCGCTTCATTATAAGGCGCTTCCTCTTCCAGCCCTGCCCGCTTTGTGTAGCCGAACTGCTCCTGGCCCTCCACCACATACTGTATATCAAAATACAGATCGTGGGATTCATACCTGCATGCATCTGCCGGCATGGTGGTATACTCCTGCACCGAGGCAAATACCTCATCCCCGTCAATATCAACACGGCCCAGGGGCAGCGCCTTTAAATCCGTGTTTCTTAAGAACTCATAGCCTTTTTTGAATTTGTCCTCCAGGTAATCGTATTTCTGGATTAAATCAATACTTGTGGTCAGCATGTCAACCTTCCTTTCCTTCGCCGTTTCCGGCAAACGCCGCGATTTCTTCGTAGAGGGCCGTGGCCGCCTCTTTGTCATAGCCGTACATCATCAGCACATCCAGGACATATGGGGTGAAGGTGATTCCTGTCAGGCAGCGGGCAAACTCCATACCCGCGATCTCTCCCAGACACAGTATCCTGGAACGGTTAGAAAACGGTTTCTTCCACAGCTCCACCTTTTCTGTCTGGGTAAATATGGAATCCTTTTTCCTGTACTCCGTCACATGGAACAGTTCATGGGCCAGCAGCACGTCCTCCACTGCCCTGTTGCCCAGAAGCCCCTCCAGATTTTCTTCCCGAATCAGCTTCTGCGCCCGCTCTGCTCCGTCCATGAAAATGGTAATGGAATCCGGTTCCTGATACTGGGCAAAAATCACATGCCCGCCGCCCCCCGGCACCTGGGGCGTTAAAACCTTAAGCCCCATGCCGGCAGCAATATCCCAGACATCTGTCTTCCCCAGAATCAGCTGCGCCTCATTTCGCCCGCACTCTGCCGCCCGAAAGCCGTATGCCAGCTTCTGTTCCCTGGAAAACCTGCCTTCCAGCGGGTCCCTGGACCAGGCATAGAGGTACCAGGCTGTCTCGTCCAGGGACAGCAGGTGTTCCACCATGGAATACAGGGACCTCTCCCTTGACGGAAACGCCATCTGCTCCATCATGGCCCTTTGTTCCCCTGCCGTTTCCCTGCTGTTTCCCAAAAAAGCCCGGAACAGCTTTCTGCCGTCTTCTCTCTTCATGGAAAAACCTCCTCTGCGCCTGTCCCCTTCTATTCTACAACTGATTCTTTGCTCCGACAATCACAATATCTTCCGACGGGTCCACCATCTGCATTTCCACATCCATGAGCATGAGAATCTGCTCCAGCTCCCCTGTGCCGTTAAAGTCCATGACTCTGGCGCCCACACACAGATAGTAGTCGGGCCGCAGGATGGCATCTGCCTTGAAAATGGCCATTTCTTCCCACATTCTGGAAACAATGCTCCGGTAGGAGGATGCCTTGGCAAGAACCACTTCCCCGTCTGTCCTCTGCACCTTGATAAATCCCTTCTTATCCAGGATACGAAGTGGCTTTCGGCCCCTGCTTTCCATATTATAGACATAGAAGTTAGGCGTCTGGCCCACCAGGTTCAGCTCTTCCGGCCCGGACCTTAAATCCTCCGCCGCCAGGTTCCTTGCCTCCTCCTCGCTGCACTCCTTAAGAAGGTCCGTTGTCTTGACCTCCGTGGAGCCCAGTGCAATGGCAGTGAGCTTGGAGGTCTGCGGGTCAATTTCAATGTGGACCTCCACGGATCCGGGCGCAGCCCCGCTCTCCACTGCTTTGTCCACTGCCTCCCGCTTGATGCTTCTGATATCATCCGGCGTGGGGTTGGGTACCACCCGCTCCACAACGTCGCGGACCATGGCCAGAGCCACGCCTATGGAGGAAATAACCTCTGCATTTTCAGGCACACTGTACTTAATATTCATCTTATTGGCACAGAACCCAATCAGGGATGTGGCGCCGCCGCCCACGCCCACCAGGGATATCTGGTCATGCTCCAGGCGGTACTTGTCAGCCAGCTCCATGATAATAGGCTCGATCTTCTCATAGGCCCTGGTAAGAATCTGGGAAGCCACATCCTCCACCGTGGTGTTCAGGTAATCGGCAATGGGCTGCATGGCTTTCCTGGCCGAATTTACGCTGCCGTAGGAAAAGTCCTTGGGCGTCACCAGTCCCAGCACATTGGCCGCGCAGCTGTTGGTGATGGTGATGCGCTTGCCGCTCTTTAAGCGGATAGCCACGTAATCCTCCGGATCTCCCTCCTTCGGAGAAAAGAATTCCAGCCGGGGCTCCACGATTTCTTCCTCATCTGTAAATACGGCGTAATCCAGTCCCGCAATATGGGCGGAACGTGGGCCCACATCGTGGACGCCGCTCTTGTTCACCCGAATCATGCTTCCGCCTGCAACGCCCAGCACCCGCACATCCAGGGAGCTGATATAGGTCCTGTGTCCGCCTACCACAGAGTAATCAATGGCAGGGCGTCCGTTCTTGATAACGCCGATATTGGTGGTGGTTCCACCCACCTCAAAATACACGCCGTTGGATGCCCTCAGGTACATAAGGGAGCCCATAACACTGGCAGCCGGGCCGGAAAGCATGGTCAGCACCGGGCGCTTCTTCATCTCATTGATTTCCATGACGCCGCCGTCTCCACGCATAATCATGAGAGGCACCTCCACGCCGGCCTTTCGCACGCTCTCCTCCGTGGAATTGGCCGTGTTCAGCATCTTGGGCAGAATGCTGGCGTTTATGGCAGCTGTCCTGGTCCGTCTGGTCAGGCCGTAGAGCTTGGTAATGTCCGAGGCAACGGTTGTCTCCATGCCCATCTCGTCATGGGCAATCTCGAACACAAACTGCTCCCCGGCAATGTCGTCCACCCCGTAAGCGTCTGACGCCACCAGCACCTGGGCGCCCTCCGCTTTAAGCTCCTCAACCGCCTTCCTGACCGTATTCTCGTCCTCTTCACTGTCGCTCAGATAACGGTTCTTTATCTTTATGCTTCTGCCGGATCCCAGGTCGATATCCTTAAGGCGGGTCTGATGCTTTGCCAGAAAGCCTTCCACGCCTCCGGGCCCCATGCCCAGCACGCCCACGCAGGCCACATCGCCTTCAATCAGGGCATTGGTGGCCTGGGTGGTGCTGTGGGCCACGAAAATAACATCCTCAGGGGCAATATCATTTTCCCTTAAGCAGTTCTGAAATGCCTTCACCACGCCGGCCGCCACCCCGTACCTGTCATCATGAGTGGTCTTGACAGAAGATTTTCCTATGATTTCATGTGTGGCGTTGTCAATCGCTACCGCCTTTGTATGGGTTCCTCCAACGTCGATTCCCATTCTCACCAGTCTGTTTCCCATGTTTCTTCTCCTCCCGTTAACCAAACATGATAAATGTTATAACCTGCAGGATGCAGCAGATAATCCAGCCGCACACCACGCTCATCTTTAAGAATTCCTTGGTAGATACCTTTGCGTAGCTGATTCCCCATACAATCCATGACTGGGTGATGCAGCAGGACACGTTCATAACCGTGGTGGCGGCAATCATCAGGGGAGCCAGGAAGGCCACCTCAAAGCCCACGCCCTTTAAAATGCCCAGGGTAGCCGCGCCGCAGCCGTAAAGGGTAAAGGGTCCTCTGAACATTCCAAGGGGCGCCAGCACACAGAAAATAATGGTGATGAATAAGGTGCTGTGAGGAATGATATTTCCCAATAGCGCGTTAAAATATGGAATGCACAGTTCAGCCGCCTTGTTGAACATGGGAACCACCAGCAGGAAGCCTACCAGGGGAGCCGTATCCACCACGCCGTCAAAGAAGTCCTTGTTAAAGGTTCTGCAGGCAGCCCGGAAGCTTTTCAGCTTTCCGCATACAAACAGCGCATAGAAGCCGCCGATCAGAAAGCCCATGATAATGGGCACCTTGAACACAATTAAAAGGAATACAGGGATAAAGGGCGTCAGCAGGGACGGTGTGGGAGCAAAATCCAGTTTCTGGCGTACCGGCCTTCTGGCTGCCCAGGAATGGACCGATTTTTTTCTCATGCAGAACAGAATCAGTATAATGGTAAATACCAGCTGTACTGCCAGTGCAATGCCGCCCCATTTCACATACTGCTCATAGGGGTACAGGACCTTGCCGTCCCCGTCCAGGAAGAACGCGGTGTACTGTCCGAAGAGTACAGGGTTCAAAAACATTCCCGCTCCGATGCTCAGCATAAAGGATACAACGGACAGCACCTTGGGAATTCCCAGGGACATGAAGATGGGAAGGATGATAACGCCGATAGCTACCACTGCACCGGCCCCGAACAGGGAGGAAAATATGGCAAAATCGGTCCGCCCCGGGCCCCGAAAGGGGAGAAAAATGTGCCAGCCGTAACAATGCACAAAAGGATACAGGTGACGGCGGGCTTGTCGCCGCCCAGCTCCGTGGTCTTGCGGATAAGGGTGGCTGCGATGCCTGTCTCTAACAGCACCCGGCCGAACCATGCCCCAAACACTACATTTACCAGCACTGAGCCCCAGCCCTCCGGGCCGCTCTGGAACACCTTGGAAAATGCCTGTATCCATGTAATCCGTATGCCGTCTCCATTGGCTGCGATAAATTCAGGATTAGACGCCAGAAGGTTGCCTGTCATGGGAAGGATGGTCCAGAGAATGGCCATAATCAGCATTCCCATCATCAGGTTTCCGCCCCTGGCCGCGTAGACGGCCAGGCCAAAGAACGATGCTAAAATCAGTATTCCTATGATATATTCCATAAGTTAAATCTCCCCTCTATATTGCTATTTTAGCTCTGTGCTTCAGCGCTCAAGGCTGTTAAGCGTTTCCCACACCTCGTCAATGACCGGAATTCCGTCTCTTGTATTGGTCTCTCTGGTGATGAGTTCCAGTTCTCCCGGATAATACACTTCCCCGCCTTCCCTGATTGGCTCTGAGGACTTGATGTCGGCCAGAATCTCATCCACAATGGAGTCCGTTTCCTCCGGCGTGTTGAATCTTAAGGGGTCAATGGCTATCATAATCTGGCTCAGTCCCACCTCGTCCCCAAAGGTGCCAATCCTGCTGACGGAATTGCCGTTTGTCAGAACCGTCGCTATCAGGTCCAGGGCAATGGAGATGCCGCTGCCCTTCCAGTATCCCATGGGAAGCACCCTCCATGTTTTCTCAATCTCAGCCGGGTCCGTGGTCAGGTTGCCCTTTGTATCATAGCCTCCGGGAACCGGAAGCTGCTGTCCCTTAAGCTTTGCCTCCTCTATCTTTCCGTAGGAAAACTGGGATACGGCGCAGTCAATGACAGCGTGTTTTCCGTTGCTTCTGGGGATGGACATGATAAATGGATTGTTTCCGATTTTTCTGTCCCTTCCGCCCCAGGCAGGCATGTTGGGCATGGTGTTGGACCAGCAGATACCGATGCATCCCTTGTCCGCTGCCTGCCAGCCGTAGCTGCCGCCCCGCATCCAGTGGTTATTATTTCCAAGGGCCACCACGCCCACGCCGTACTCCCTTGCCAGCTCCACAGCCCGGTCCATGGCCAGCTTTGCATTGAGGGGGCCGAATCCCCTGTGTCCGTTCCACCGCTCAATGGCTCCCATGGAGGATTCACAGGTTGCAATGGCGGCGGAATCAATCTCTCCCTTATCCAGATACTCCACCACCCTGGGGAAGCGGTTCACACCGTGGGAATATACGCCGTCCAGGCTGTTGTTTGCAAATACGGTGGCCGCGTCCTTTGCATGCTTTCCTGAAAAACCTCTGCTCTCTAAAATCCTCTGGAACTTCTCTAATAAATCCTCATACTTTACTCTCATGGCTCTCTCCTTTTATGTTAGCTTTCTCTTTTTTGAGAAAGCGCTTTCTCATGACACCATTATAGCATTATCAAGATTTATGTCAATATAAAAGTGTTTAATCTCTTTATCTTTATACAATTTGCACTATATTGTCTCATGCTTTTTGTGCATTATAATCCCGTTTTTTCTTGTTTATAAAAGCGTTTTCTTATTATTGGAAAATAAAAAGGAGTTGGAACAAATTATCTTTGTTTTTACCAACTCCAATTCTAAAAAAGCGCTTTTCCGTATTTTCTCATACCAAGCCCTGTTCTGTGTTATACGGCTGTACGCCGGCAGGACGCCTGATATACCCAGGCACCGGCACTATGCGTGCTGTCTTACCCAATCTTTCAAAATAACGCGGAACCGCGCACCACCAGCTCCGGCTGGATGGCTACACTTGTGGCCGACTCCTTTCCTTCCATCCTGTCCCTGAGCAGGGAAGCGCACATTCCGCCCAAAAGCTCCGGCTTGTTGTCCAGGGTAGCCAGCTCAGGTTCGCATATTCTGGAATCCGGCGAATTATTGCAGCCGGTAATGGCTATATCCTCCGGCACCCGGTATCCCCTTTCCTTAAATTCCTTCATGAGTCCGATGGCCGTGATGTCTTCGCCGCACACCACCCCGTTGACAGGCCGGCCGGCGGCAAGAATCTTTCTGGCGGCATCCCTTCCCCCTTCCAGGCTGCTTTCATCCACAATCACCACCCGGTCGTTTCCGTCAGGTACATCCCTCAGCTTCATGGCTTCTAAAAA
>OBWM01001753.1_pt1 | contig 10575 bp, 9 predicted proteins | sample 1538041 | NCBI WGS metagenome assembly OBWM01 (sample SAMEA2580049, study PRJEB22360) | human gut metagenome | biome: human gut; feature: human-associated habitat; material: faeces | place: Denmark | collected 2008/2010
CCAACAAATTTGACTTTATCACCAATCCTATAAAGTTCAGAAACGAAATCAATGCACAAATTCAATAAGAATAAGTGAAAAGCATTTAAAGAAATACAAAGAGAACGGGTATAAACACGCTTTTGCACATACATCCATACAAGGCTATACCTACGTACGTACGAGCTTATGCGTATGTATATGTAAAATGCCTCAGTCCAGAATAAAATTCCATATCAAAGACAAGGGCGTTTTAAAAAAAGATCAAGAGCTTTTTAAAAAAGATAACCGCCTTTTTTTAAAATGTCTTGTTCTTTTTTACCGCTGCCGCGAATCCGTAAGCTATCATTTCGTGGAAGTTTCCTCTTTCATGCGCATTTCTTACGAGGAAAAGGCTTGAAAACGCCCTACTTTATACCAGGCAGGAACTGTCTATAAAAAAGAATATATGGCTGACAGCAAGCATATTATGTGAAAATCAACTTCAAAACGTAGTGAGGGCATGAGAGTATAAGTGAGAGCAATTTTTTTTACTACAATCATATAAGTCATTCATAATAAACCCATTATACATACAGTGAGGGCATAAGGGCATAAATGCTCCCGAACTTTCTAATGAAAAAATATGCTTATTTTTGCTATGCACCAAAAACAAAAAATCCCCGTAAAGTATTAATTTACAGGGATTTTCTTTATTTTGCAATTCTTTCCAGCGGAGAGACAGGATTATGAACCTTTCTCCCCAAAATCCTTATGAAACAACGTTTTAACTCAGTTCAATTTTTCAAGTGTAACGATTTAGTAACTGAAAACAGTCTTTTTGTATCACTCATAGACTTTCGCTTGTCTAAGCTTTATCATTACATTACAAAGGTACATTTTTCGACTCATAGTTCCAAATCATAGTCTCACTTTTATGTTTTTACATGTTCTATAATCCCTTCTGAAAACCGCTTCTTCATTACGTCTTAGAAGAAGTCACAAGTAACTTTTCGTATCCCAGCTTTAACAACTATTTCTAGGAATTAGAAATAAAAAACGTTGCTGGTGAAACTGATAATGTAGAGTATCTACAAAAAAAATAACTATAAAATGGAATCGTTTGTCACTAATCATTTTTCTTGGATATATTCTTTATCTTTAATTTTAAAGTATCTTAGTACTTCTGTCATTATACACCTTTCATTTTTCTGCCATTGATTGCACAAACATTCTTCGGAAGTTTTATCATCGGGAGTATATTGTGCTTTGGAACAAATTTTAAACCATTCACATTTTGTATTATTACTATATGATTTCATTCGCTTAAATATTAATTCTAAGCCTATCATAGATGCTGTTTCTATATATGGTTTTGGAGGCTCTTTTGAGTTATTCATAGGCATTATTGTTAGATTATTTGCTTCTATAAAATAACCATATACTTTCTCAAAAACACTTGAAAACATGTTTTTATTACTTATATCTGCATGATATAATACATCTAATAGTACACAGTTTCCACTTCTTATTTCGTTTTTACAGTTTTCTATAACTTCTTCGTAATAATATAACTTACAGCCAATAGCCGAACTTATACTTTTTTTTAAATCATCAAGAAATAAACATAATGCTCTATACATAGGCATTTCCTTACCCATATGTGTAACAGATTTGTCTTTTAGGATTTTTTTGTATAGTTCATAGCCATTAAGTGATTGATTTTTTTTCGATAACTCTACCAAATCAAAAAATGCAACACCAGAATTATCGAACATCAGCGAACAAAAACAAAGTGAAATCATCATTTTTTTATCATTTGAGATTTCACTATAAATGGATTTACAGATTAATTCAACACTACAATAAGGAATAGTAGCATGATACAACTTATCATTAATGAAAGATTGGATTAAATGTGCCATACTTTCTATTATACACATATAGCCAAAATAAAATCCATTTTCTATAGCCAAACCATTTTCAAAATCATATATTCCTATTTTGACAGCCTTTTTATTCTTTTTTGCATCTGAAATTTCCTTATCTGAGATTTCAATCGCATCTATATTGTAATTACATGTTCTACTACCTTTTACCCCATTAAAAAAATCAATGAACTTCATAAGCCCTTCATGGTTTTTCCAAAGTTCTAATGGCAATTTTATAGTTTCATTGTTAATAATGTAATCACGGTATAAAATAAACATCTTATTATACATAGCACAAATCTTTACCCCAAACAAGGTTGTCATGTGTTGCATATAGTGTATATATTCATGAAAGAAAGTGCCGTATTGTTGGTTATCCATATTGGTTATAGGATATGTTATATCACCGTCAACAACCATGTGTATATGGTTAGTTTCATATTTACTAACTCGACTTTCAAGTATATCAATATCAAATAATGCCATATCATAAAATTTTCGACTAAATTAAGGGACTTTTTTTAATATCGAAGTGTTCGCCGATAAAACTCTCTTAGTTAATGATTTAGTATCTATTTAGAAACCCACAGCTAGCCAAATATCCCACAAATGATAAGTGACATACCTCATATTGCAAAACCGCATAACTAAATAAATTTAACGTGAGTTCGAAATAAAATCAAAAAATAGCAAGTTGTCCGTCATTGACAAACTTTACGTCAATGGCGGGCTTCTTTTCAAAAAAGCAGTATGCCGCGATAGCCGACAAGGAGTTGGCTATAAAGTTACTGAATGAACGATGTCTTGAGTGTTCAATCTGTGCGATGTTCTTCAGTTCGTCATTGACCGTTTCAATCAAGGCTCTTTTTCTTAGCAAAATCTTGTCGGCAATACTCATCAGTGAGTTCCTCATATTATTTTTAACTTTAGTAACAAGCTGTATGCCATTAAGGAAAAGGTTTTCAAACAGAACCTGACCTATATATCCCTTGTCTGCACATAGTTTTCCTTTGATGTTTTTCCAGAAACCTACCCTGTTTCAACGGTTCCCGGTCATCCACGTTTCCAGGCGTGAACATGAAATTGAGGATTTCACCCTTGTCATTGATTATCAGATGCAGCTTGAATCCGAAGAACCATCCCATAGAACATCTTCCACGCTCGGCAAGCCCTTCAAATGTCTTATGAATCAAGATTCTTTGGTTACGACATACACATAAGGGAGTGGAATCAACGAAACTGATGCCGGTACAAGTTCCCAGCAGTACTCTTTTGATGAATATGGTCATGGGAAGCAATACTTCCTTCTCCAGTTCCACAAAACGGTTATAAGAAACCTGACGAGGAAAAAGGTGTTTCAGATGTTTACAGACATACTCCTTGTAGTAATGCTTGAAACAACGGAAACCACCGGAGTGAAACAGGATTAGAATAACCATAATCTCTGCATCACTCATACGGTTGGGTTTGTTACGATGCATGGTCTTCATATCCTTAATCATATATTTTTCCTGTTGCAATGTAAATTCCTTGCAAAAATCATCGGCCATACAATAAATCTCTGTAACTTTAGACTCTGGAAACATAGTGGTAATCGTTTAAATGTTATAATTCAGCACTATAAATTTAATACTTTTATCGCTATGTTTCTAATTATAAGTGAAATATATTTATTCTTATTTCGAACTCACGTTAAATTTAGCCTAATTGTTCTATAATCCCTTCTGAAAACCATTTTAGCCTGACTTTTTGAAAAACGAGGAAACCAACGATTTTTCGTATACTAGGATGTATTTATTTTAGGGAACAAGGAAATAAGTGACTGCTACTTGCAAAGCATTTATAAAGTAAATAATTGTAAGATACGGCATTTTTTTTAGGGGGGGATAGCAAACCTTTCAGCATACAGTTCTTAATCAAATATGGATTAAGTATACATCTTAAAAATTTTCTCCATTTGGTCAAGCGTCCCATTGATCGATATCTTTAGGTCAGCTGGACATTTGGGGTTGTTCAAAAGTTGTCTCAATATTTTAATCTGGGCTCTCATCTTGATATTGCTCACTTCCGCGGTCTTATCCACTCTTATTGCGATTTCAACCATTAGAGTCTTTAAGAACTTTCGAATTTTACCCATAATTTTTATAAACGCTGAATAAGTATTCATTTCTATTAGCAAATCAATTCCTTCAATACTTTCTAATATGTGAAGTATATTACTTTCGTTAGTATCTCTATCCAAATAGTGAACGTACAAAGCCCTACTTTCACATCCTCTTGCTTTAAAAGACTTTCTAATTCAATCCGAATTTCTGATGCTTCAGTTTTCAACTTTTCAGCATCCGCAGGAGTAACTTTCTGTATGAATGTCCAAAGCGCATTGCATATTTCTGCATCATTATATCCTACAAGATGACCAAGCGTTGAAACCTTTGATACAAGCAACCGACGAAATATCAAAGGGTATTCTATGTCACTTCCCGCATTCATAAAAGCCCTTATGGCACAAGACATATCAGCAAAAGACATTTCTATAAGGAGAAAAACATTCATTAGGTCTTTCATGTCCTTTATTGTCTTGGGCTTGTATTGGTTGGATGCGTTCTTGCCTAACCAATCTTCCAGCCGTCCTAGTTTATCCTTTTCTTTAGCTGCCCAGTCAACGCTATCAATGTCTTTAAGTACCTTATCAAGTATTTCCTTAAATTGATCCTTTCTTGAAAATTCAGTAACTATTCGTTTGTATAAATATAGTTTGACACCATTGATTAGAAAATGATGAAAACCTGTAACTTTAGAAAATGTATTTCCCTGCAAGACCTCTACGTATTCAATAGTATCACATAATACTTGTATCGAAAGCAGTGCATCCATCCATTGAATTACGCACTTCATCGGTTCATCCTCGCCTTTATCTTTTACCTTTATAAGTTGTTTATACACTTTATAGAGATCATCATCATAATGGTAAGTAAGATTTCGACTTTTACGTTCTTCATAGGTCGTCATCACTGTTCTCAATTGTGTTGACACATTGTCATAAAGAGCCAGCAACCGTTCATATACCTGAGCATACTTAGTCTTTTCAGATCTTTGGCATATCTGTTTAAGTTCACACTCGAGTTTCATCCATATTGATTCCTCTCTTCCTTTACCATAGCCTAATAGTAAACGGCATCCCTCCACCCTAATACCTTCAAGGTTCTTGATATGATAACATTTCTCAAAGGTATATGTACCGTTCAAACAGCCCCTTAAACTGGTCATAAGGTCTATTAATATAAACCTCATATTCATCCGCAGCTCTATAGCCAGTCTTAATAATTGTGGTACATCTGCATTTAGTTCCTTCAAAAATGAGATATCTTCTACTACCTTCTTGTACAAATCCTCGATAGTCTTTGAGGAGTTATTTATAAGGTTTTCTACAGTCTCTTTTGAAGCCTCCTTGTATATAGCTTTTATATCTGTCATTTTGCTTTCTCCACTATCTGCCTTGCAAGTAATGTCGTTTCTATCAGATGTAATATCAATACATGACAAAGTCTACAAACCGACATTAAAGTCGTTTCATATACCTTGCTGTCATCTGTAGCATCGTAATGGCACTCTATGTGTTGTGTTATAGGATCGTAATAAACGCCTCCACTATGACTAGCTGCATTCCTGATTTTATTATTCATTGAACCATCCATATAATCCATAAATGCACCATTCCCTTCAAGAACTTCTATCATCTTTCCTGCTGCTTTTCCAGCAAACTTTGTGATAGTATCGACATCGCTTAGCCCAGAATTGGTAAATACATCTATATTACTGTTTTCTCGAAGATTGTTCAATCCTACAAGTATCTTTAAGCCATGGGCAAATACCTCATAACCTTCTTTGTACATATCCATAACATCATCACAACCTATAGTGGCAATCTTCAAATCACCATTTTCTACCACATCTTTGATACCAGCACTTGCATATATCATGGCCGGTATAATTTTTTGAATGTCGTCTATAGACTTAGCTAAAAAAGGCAATGCCTCATCTTTATACCATTTTGAAATCAATCCGCTAGCATCAAGTTTAACCTTGACATCCCGTACTTCATCTACAGTTAACTTATTAATAAGATCTCCCAACGGTTTAATAAACCTTGCGTGCAAGTCATCCAAATAGCGTTGTGGAGCAATGTTTAGATATACGACTTTCAGCAACTCAAAGTAAGAATCATACATTTCCAGAGTATTGTCGAGGGGCTTATATTTCTTCTCATCTAACAATGTGGCCATCTTCTTACTAAACGCTTCCACATTCCCCTTCTTCAGGATAGGCAATAATGCGTTCAGTACTCCTTTATAGGGTAATAGTCCCTGTTGCATCCTTGTTAAGAACACATCATACTTACGAACCTCTTTGAATGAAAAAAAAGGACTTTTAAACGATAAATTCATAAACGGCGAAAAAAACGCCATGGACTGTTCATAGTCTAAGCCTTTCATATACAATTCGTCAGTAATTGGCAAGGACGAAGAATAACCAATGGTTGTTATTGATGGGTCTTGTGGCGAGGGTATGTGCGTAAATTCCTTTGGGAAAAGACCATTCTTCCCAAATTTATAAGTAAGGTTATCTCCACAATCTACGCACTCAAAACTGATGGGCCATTCATAGATTTTTATGTTCTGGTCTATCTGAAACTTCAACTGATATATCTTTCCGCAACTGGGACATTTTACATATATGCGCTGTACCATAAAATTCCTTTATTTTTTTAAACCATCGGTCTCATCCTGTCCTGCATAGTTTTAGCAGCTGCCAAGATATTTGCCAGCGAGCAAATTTCTCCTAAATTTTGCCACTCACAGAACTGATAGATTAATGTCCACAAATAAACATAGCTAAAAGTCAACAAATAGTATGAAAAAGCATAGGTATTTAACTTTGCCATATCGCTCTTAAAAGGAGAGAAATAGTCTCCATGAAAACGTTCACACCTATACGTATAAAGTACACAACTCAACATAAATAGTAGCCGCTTTTCTATGTCAACCGTATATTCATTGTTGTTCACCGTCACTTTTTCTCCTCTCAATATCTTTTGGAGCAAAAGCGAAGACCGCCTCAACACGTCTGCACTAGGCTTCACCGTTTCCTCAAGTTCATACTTGGCTTTGATATCAGCATACAACTCTTTCGTTAAAATATCTTTCGCTCTTTCCGAAACTTTTTCTGCCTTGTCTGTAATAGCTAAATCATGTTGGATAAAGCAACGCATAATTGCAAATCTTAATACAGAAATTGGAATTTCATTTAAAAATCTCTTCCACATTTCTTTTACCCGCAGATCTTTATTAACAAGAGGCATAATCAACTCTTTTACTGTTCTCAGCATTAGATGAGTTGCCTTATCGTTATCTTTCGGCCACGCTATGCTCCTATGATGATTCATAAATATCTCCAGCGAACGCCATGCGATATCGAATCCTTCATCCGGTCTGTAAGGTAATTCGTCATAGATATCAACGATACCCGAAAATACTTTATTTAGTTTCGCATTGGGAAACAGGATATCTCTTGCTCCTTCTGATAGCTTCACAGGTTCAAAGATTTGTGTTATCCCTTGCTCTTTAAGCCACTCGTCTAGCATCTGCTGTACATCACTATACCACTTTCCTTCTTTTGGCCACGTATTGTTATAGGCAATACGTTTCTCTGTCCAAAGCAATTCTCGATTATTTTTTTCTGCCATAACCATTTTTATATGCCGTAAAGTTCTCTTAAAGTTTTTACTCTCCATGTCTGTGCCCAAAAGTTGTTGTTCACGACATCATAAAATCTAATTTCATCTCTATACCGTCTACAAACAAAAACGAATTTAGACCTATTCCGAAAAGGATGTCCCTTAGGTTCCACATGACTCACAAAATACTTCACATTCGCTCTAATGTTCGTTTTGATATCGTTTAACATTCTGATCATTTCTACGTAAGTCTGCATTGCCATCATGCTTGTCCCAGCTGATGTTATACCACCTCCCATAGGTAAGTATGAATTCCCAGCAGATAATTCATGAAAAGTATTTATACCAGATTTCCTTAATAATGTGATCTCCTTTTCGTCAAATGAGGTTTCAGGTTTCACTCCTTCCATCTTATAGATGGAAAGTAATTCTGACCAGTTCTCGTTTACTATATCCAAAAGTCCTTTATCCGACCATCCTACATGGTCTCTGATATCAATAAAGTATACATTATTTTTACGAAAAATGGCGAAAAGTACAGGCCCTGTACGCTTCACATAGCCAGGGGCAGAAAACGTTTCTCCTAAATGCAAATGATGTATGCCCCAGTCATATAAAAGCCCATCAAGTTTGTCTTTTTTGGTAGCACTGTTCAAGTGGGGATTCACACTTTCTCCTTTCCGAATCTTCTCTTCCAACCATTTTAATCCAATCTCTACTTCTGCTGGACAAGCAAAAGAGGTTGCTTTGTAAATTGCCCTAGGTCGTTTTTCTATAAGACGATAAGTGTATGAGCAATAAGACTGCAATACATCATCACTAGTAGTCAAAGAAGATGTGTCAAAACCTAGTTCTTCTATTTCTCTCTTAAAAATGTTGGCAAGCGTTTCTCTAAATCTAAAAGTAATTTCTATACCCATTATTCATCCCTTTTATACATCCCATCATAGCTCCTATGAGACGAACCGTAGTGCTGAAACCTTAAATGAAACAAGCATTGACATAAATGCTCATTATTATTCATAGCATTATATCTATTCGTCGCTTTGCATACTTTTTCGCGGCACCAAGAGCCTCATCATATAATATTAATTCATCTTATTAGTTATCTACTGCTCTATTCTTCTTGTGCGTTGCGTAACCTTCAAAGAATGCTTCATATGCAAAAGTATCATTTTAATAGCATATATTGAAATAAATATATAGCTTTTTAAACTTAACTGATAAGTTTTTCCCTGAATCTTAAAAGCATCATCATCAATAAATTGACGACCATTTTCCTACTATTGCATAAACGTAAAAAGAGTTTGCTTCACACAAAAAAATATTCAGACTGATGATGCAAAGTCCCTTTCTTTTTTACTTATGCCACAAGCGATACTTTTACTGCAGGCGCATGTCCCCGTATGGAATACCGGTATAGCAGGAGAACAGGAACATGTCACGGACATGATAAAGAGTCTGCCTGTGAAGCGGGGTGGTCATAATCCGTTGCAATTCCTCGGCTGTAAGATATTTCTGCTCATTTTTCGGACGTACCGGTTCATATCCTGCAAACGGGTAGGTGGTAATGATACCGTCCGCAATGGCTTCACCGACAATGGTCTTTAACTGCACGGTCAGGTTGATAATTGTCCTTGGAGCGAGATGGCGCTCTGTCCGCAGATACAGGTCGTATTTGTCGATGAAAGAACGGTCCAGTGCGGAAAACGGGATATCCGACAATTTGTATCGCACTTGCAAGAACCTTTCGATATGGTTGTAGGCATTGCGATAGGCTCGCAGGCTTCCTGCTGTGCGGTTTACTCCCACACGCTTTTCAAAGTTGCTGATGAACCGTCTGAAATATCCCAGAAGCGTTTCCTGCCCGCTGGCCATTCCAAGCAGTATTCCTTTTACCTCTTCGGCTGTCACACCGTCACGGACAGCCGACTGTTCCGCATAGATGCCCAATGCTATCGCGCGTATCTCATCCAGACGGTTGTTGATTTCCTTTGCCGCCATACTCTTACCGGATGCACGTCCGGAAGCCCAGCGTGACTGCGGCACTTTCATCTTCACACTGAATGCCGCTTCGGAGTACTTTCCCACATTCAACTTAGCCATTACAGGGCAGTTCCCGTCAGCATCCGCCTCGCTCTTTTTAAGGTAGAACGAAACCTTTACATTTGCCTGATTCATAACCAATTCCTTTGTTTGCAAAATTATTGTATAGCGAGCAAATGAACGGCATGAAAAATATAGCGGAACAAAGAATAAGGCCCCTCGGCTTGCAGGCAAAGCCTGTATTTTTTCCTGATACGGAAAAATTTGAGTAACTTTACCCCGCAAAGCAGAAAGGAACAGCGTTCTCAACGGTAGTGGACAGGATATTCGAACGGGATACGGAAGCAAATTCCAGACCTCTTTTCCAATCCTGAAAAGGCAACGGATAAGTAGCGATTTGTTTTCCTAACTTCCCCAAAAACGGTCAAAAAACATAAGCGGAAGAATTTGGTACAAAACTGCATATCCCTTTCGGTTTCAAACACTTTACATTATTCTTCCGAAATCCATCCGTATGTGAGCGAGTTTAACTATTTTTGTATTCGGATTGGGCTAACCCTCTCCATGACATAAGAAAAAGAAGAACAATATAGTTTAAATACACCATCAAAAAAAATACGATATGAGAATTAAAAATAAAAGAAATGCATTCTGTAATACAGAAAAATTACAATCAAAAATAGATGTACTGTTTCATTACAGAATAATAATAAGTTTTCTGTTGCTTTTTAATTGTATTTCATCATATTCACAGCAAGCATCAATTTATGGAATTCCCTTTGGATCAACATTTTCTAAAGTAGAGCAAACTCTTGATCAAAAATTATTTACTGGGAAATACATAAATTATGACCGTTCTATTCTAGAATACCATGATGTTAATATGGCTGGAATAATTTTTGGGAG
>OBWM01001776.1_pt1 | contig 10462 bp, 7 predicted proteins | sample 1538041 | NCBI WGS metagenome assembly OBWM01 (sample SAMEA2580049, study PRJEB22360) | human gut metagenome | biome: human gut; feature: human-associated habitat; material: faeces | place: Denmark | collected 2008/2010
TAACATTTTAGTATTCATTAAATTTTAAAACAATGAAATTGGACAAATCTTTTTTAACGCTGTTTGTCGGATTGGCGATGGCAGCATGTAGTAATGATGAAGAGATGGCAACCGGCGGACAAAACCAGTTGCCGGTAGACGGCAGGGAGGCTTATATGTCCGTGTCTGTGGCAATGCCTAAAAGTACGGGGGCTGTGGCAATGACTAAAAGCGCGGTAACACGTGCTCCGGGAGAAAACGATGGGACAGCGGACGAACAGAACGTAAAGGAAGTGCTTCTCGCGTTGTTTGACGCGTCGGACGTTTGTCTGGAAACAAAGACATTGGCTACAACCGACTATATCCTGAATGTAGGCGGTGCTAATAAGTCAGGATATGACGGAAAGGCATTCAAAGTACCTTCCGCTACCGCCAAAGTGCTGGCAGTAGTCAATCCGAGCGACAAGTTCAAAACGGCCTGTGTGGCTTCTGCTTCCTGGTCTGCCATCAACGGTGCTGTGGAGCAGACGCTTGACGAAGTGATTGGAACGTCAAAGAACAACTTTATGATGATTAATGCCGGCGACAATGCGAACCCGGCCAACGGGGCATTGGTGACAGCCAATGTGAAGATGGTTGACGGAACGACTATCCCTGACGTTGCTACCGCGATATCCGAAGCCGAAGCTGACCGTTCAATGATTTATGTAGACCGTGTCGTTGCTAAAGTTTCTTTAGGAACAAATCCGGACGGCGTCAAGGTTCCTGCCGGAGTGACCTGTACATTCGGTGACTGGGCATTGAATATCACCAACAAGAGCATGTTCCCGTATTCTGAAATCGTAATGCCTGCCGGAGGTTCTACAGGTGCGGATTACAGAATAGACCCGAACTACGAACTTGCAGGATTCGATGTGTCGCAGTTCAACTACCTGAAAGTAGCTGACGACGGTACTTTGCCTGCTGATTTTTCGGCTATGGCAGACAGCAAGTACTGTCTTGAGAACACAATGGCTGCCGACGCGCAAACCCAGGCACAGACTACGTCTGCCGTAGCAAGTGCGGTTTACACTCCTAATTCATTTACTGTGGGCGAAAGCTGGTTCCGCCTTTTGGGTGTCACTTACAAGACATTGGCTGATTTGCAGGCAGTATATAATGATGCAGTAGCAAAAGTAGCTTCTACACCGGGTGGTGATGCGGCACAACAACAGATAATCGATCTTTGTGACCAGTTCTATGCACGTATTGCTGTTGCCGCCACTGCACAAGGCAAGACTGTCGGTGGTGATTTTGCCTCTATTACTATCGCCGAACTGGACGACCTTAAGAGCGGTGGCGAATACTCCAAGCCTGATGCAGTGGCTGGTGAAACCGTAGGTGTGGAATACTTCCAGAAAGGCGTATGCTACTATAACATCCTCATCCGTCATGACGACGCTATCACCGCAACGATGGCACATGGTAAATATGGTGTTGTGCGCAACAACTGGTACACATTGACTATCAACAGTGTGAAGCAACCGGGTACTCCCTGGATTCCTGACAAGACAGATCCTACTAAACCTGAAAATCCGGGTGAAGACAATGATGATAAAGAAGCATATCTCTCTGTAAATATTACAGTTAATCCATGGACTACCTGGAGCCAGGGAGTGGATTTGTAATGACAAATATATCGGGCTAAAATAACAATTAAAATTATAAGAAGGCGTTATGATACGGTGCGGCTTGTCTTGTGGCGCCTTCTTTTTTCTTTCTTTTCGTTTTTATTCAGCCGGCGGAGGCTTATTTCCGTGAATCAAGACCTTGATATAAAAAAACTGATAAAAACAGGTCTTACCATACAGGCAAGTTTTGCGACTTGTCAACTAAAGCAGATTATTCCGAGAAAGGCAAAAGTCGCTTTTCCACACTATATATATGAAACTAGAAAAATAAATAGACCCATAGATTATGAGAAAGATAATGAATACAAAAGGTGCTGTCCGACGGATGAGTTATGGAAGTTGCCTGTTATTATTGCTTGTACTCTTTTCTTGCACATCCATTGATGAGACACTACCGGAATGTCAGTTGTATGTTCGTTTCCGGTATGACTATAACATGGAGTTTTCCGACGCTTTTGCGGCTCAAGTGAATTGTGTCGACGTGTTTGTATTTGACAAGGAAGGTACGTTTATCATGAAGAAGAGCGAGCAGGGGGAAACTCTGGGTAACGGCAGGGGCCGCATGCCGCTGTCCCCTCCCCTACGTTCTTCACCCGTATGCCGTTGCCGCTTCCGGTCGGTGAATACCGGATAACCGCTTGGGCGGGAGTGAGCGATGACTTTGAAATGCCGGAACTGGTTGCCGGGAAATCAACATTGGAAGACTTGATGGTAAGAATGAAACGGGAAGAGTCATTGGTGCACAATAAAGCTCTGAACCCGCTTTGGTATGGCGAGGTGAAGACTGTCGACTTTACCGGCAGACAGGAACAGACGGAAATGGTCTCCCTGATAAAGGATACCAATAAGTTCCGCTTCATCCTGCAAAAGTCTGGACCGGGTGAAGAACTGGATATGAGTGATTGCCTGTTCGAAATCCATGCGGACAACGGATATTATGACTGGAATAATGACTTGCTGGATGACGACGTGATTAGTTATCAGCCCTATCATTTGGAAAAAGTGGAAGATGTGGGCATTGTGGCGGAAATGAATACCATGCGCCTGCTCGAACATAAAAAAGTATATCTAACGCTTACACGCAAGTCGGACAGTAAGGAACTGATGAAGGTTGACCTAATACCTTACCTGCTGCTTACAAAAATGGAAGGGCACAATATTCCGGCACAGGAGTACCTCGATCGTCAGAGCGAGTATGCGATAGTCTTTTTCTATAATCCGGAATTATTGAATTTCCTTTCCACGAAGATTGTGATTAATGGCTGGACTATCTGGTTGAAAGGTGAAGATCTCTAATAAACGCGAACTATAATAGCAAATGGATATGAGATATACAAAATATAAATGGATGATGTGGCTTGTGCTGCTTTGTTTCTCATGTGTGAATGAGGAACAACGTGCAGTTCTGTCGGATGAACCGGGGAAGGTGCGAATGAATATGAGTATCAGTACACGTGCTACATATGATCCTGAAGTATTGAACGAAAATGAAACGCGTATCAACCGGTTACGTCTTTACGTTTTTGATGGTTCTACTTTAGATAAGATGTATTATTGGTCGGATTTGAATATAAATAATGGAGTATACGTTACTCCGACATTTCTAGTAAAGGCTGCTACTGGTAAAACGTTTTATGCCATTGTAAATGAGCCAACGGATGGATACCCGTGCTTTATTGGAAGCAGTGGATCATCCGGATGACTTGGCTGAAATACAATATAGGAGACGTGATATAATGGATTCTTATTGGAGTCCTAATATAATTGGATACTATAATGATTATTGTTTACCGATGTATGGAGAATTGACGGGAGTGGACGCATTGGAAGGGACGACACAAACAATCAATCTACAAGTAGACCGTGCCGTTGCGAGGGTAGATGTTTATATGAGGAGGGAAATAGGACAGGATGAAAACTACTGGGAAAACAGGCTTTATATTGAAGAGTTAGGAGTGGATCGTATATCAGATATTGGATTTATATCACCTGTCCGAGTGCCGGATAACCGTTACGATAATATCTATTTTATGGACAGAAAAGAAATCAGAGAAGAAATATATTCTGATGATAAAGGAGAATTATTATATTCTTTTTATGTTCCGGAAATGGAGTGTATATATGATAAATTATCCTTAGATTTCCATTATAGATATGAAACGGGATATGATGGTCGTGCTTGGGTCGAGTTGGGCGGATATGACCCTTATATCGGTTATCCCTATGGAGAAATTCTAGAAAAAATAGAACGTAACCATGTATATAAACTTTTTTGCCGTTTTACTCAAAAAACAGCTAAGTTTGAACTAAATCTGACAGTGTGTCCATGGGAATATCTTCCGCCACAAGCAGAAGAGGTGAAGGGAGAAGTTAAGATGACGAATTGTTATATGGTAGCTCCGGGCGGAAGGGTGGATATTCCTACTGAAAACGTATATAAGATATGGGCTCAACAAGTAGAGTTTGGCAATATTCCAATTCCGGATGGAGACGTAATGGCAGAACTCGTATGGCAAGATGAACAAGGAGTTATTGCGGACGGAGGAATCGCGGTGGTCAATGCTTCGGAGCGCGAGAGGGCTTACTTGCAGGTAAGGACGGCAAAAGAAGGAAATGCGGTTGTTGCGATGAAAGTAAACGGCGAAATTTATTGGAGTTGGCATATTTGGTGTACAGATTATGAACCAAATGTAACAGAAGGACAGAAGTTTTTTAATAATTTGGTTTGGATGGATAGAAATCTGGGAGCTATGACTAATGAATATACAATTGACGGTGGAGTAAAAGGTTTGCTGTATGAATGGGGACGTAAAGACCCTTTTCCTAGTGCTGAAAATTGGACTGATAAGGAAAAAACGCTATATACGGAAAATAGTATAACCAATGTCCGTTTTAAAGTAGCTGAATTAGAAAACTTAGTAGAGTCGGTTCGTGAACCTCTAACTTATATAACTAATGAGCAAAGTTGGGGAGACTGGTATACAAATTCGGTGTCACTAATGAATTATTCATTATGGTTGCCCAATAATAAAACAATATTTGATCCATGTCCGATAGGTTGGCGTGTTCCCCCAGGCAATCAACCTTGGAAGGGATTACTAGCTGGTTCAACTGAGACTACACAAGGTATTATTCATCCAGAAGCAGGCTATTATCCGTTTTCAAACAAACGCTCGCCCCAAGCGGGTAGACTTCTTGTTGGATTGTCGCATTGGGCTTCTGTAGACTCTTCTTATCCTTTAGGAGGCTACGGTTATAGTTGGGGACAAGAATGGCAACCGTTTTGGCGGGCAGACGGACGTTCTATACGTTGTGTTAAAGAATAAACTAAGAATAGCAGAATAATATATAGTATGAAAAAGTACATTGTATATCTAATATTATGCTTTGTAAGCTGTTTTATATTCTCATGTACTTCAGTGTATGAGAAGGGAGACACCTCATGCATACCGGAAGGAATGGAGAGGCTTACTTTTAAAGTCATAGTGCCTTCTTCTAAAGTTGTGGGTTCTAATACACGCAGCACTGCTTTAGAAAAAGAAAATGGGATAAAAGACTTGTTTGTAAAAATAGGTTATTATGATGGCGACCATTATAGAAATTTCTATTCTACGCAGAATGGAACAATATATCTTGATTCCTATGCTTATAAGGATAGTATATATAGGCCAAGTATTGAAGTGCCTGTTGGTACATTTAGAGATGGAGATAATATTTATGTGTGGGCAAATCAAGAATATCCGGTTGATGTCACTTCAGAGGAGGAATTGACAACTCCGTTATATATGTCCGGGATAGGGACAATAAGAGATAGGTGGGGCGGTGCTCGTGATTTTGAGGCTGATGTACATTTACTTCGTGGAGTCGCTAAGTTACGAACCGTGGTTCGTACTACAAAACGCTCCGTTCTAGGGGCATGGAATATTGATATAAATCAGGTAGAGACTCAAATACTTCATATGCCATCGTGTATTCGTCCATTTGCACCTTTTGAGACTCACCGTAATCCTGCTGCAGATTGGTGGAATGACGTATATCACAGATATATAGATTGTACTTTAAAAAATGTTGATTGGTGGTTTCGATGGGAAAATTCTCATTTATTATCATCCGTTGAGTTACCGATAGATGACGGGGTAAATGTTGATAAAGTAGCGGAGACGTCTTATGACCGCTATATTTATGAGAACTGGTTAGAGAATGAATCAGACTATGATGAAAATACGAATGTTACAGCTTTGAAAGTCAGGATTCCTTTGTGGAATAATGAAACAGGAGAAAATCGCACGATTGAACGCGTTATTCCCATTAAAACAAATGATAGTTATCGAATATTGAGGAATCATATTTATACAGTGGACGTAAGGGTGCTAAGTCTTGATGAAGTGAAAATATTCACGGATGTGCTTGATTGGGAAGATGTAGGGGTTACAGGTGATATTGTAGGTACTGACTTTGATATAGACAGGAGTGCAAGTAAAGGAATAACGCTTATTAAAGATATTGCCGACCCGGTGAAACTGGTGAAAGTGGACTGTCATACTCCGGGACGCTTACGAATCAGGGCTTTGCAACCTAATAAGACGGATTTAATATCAACGACAGATTTACAGCTATATTGCAATGGAATAGCGGAAACGGATAAACTGGCGGATAACAGTGGCATATATGACCTTACTGCCGCACAAGTAATGAATTTCTATTGTACCACCGGCAGTGTTCCCGCCAATTATGAAGGTGGTTTTATCGAAATCTCTTCCGACAATGTGCATGTGGTATATATTCCTATCGGTTCATTGGATACGTTTATTCCATTGGACACGGAAGGGACTTCCAACAGTTATATAGCGGATAGAGGTGCAGCTTCTTATTCTTTCACAGCTACCATAATGGGAAACGGAGCGGACGGTATTATTGACGAAGGGAAGTTTGAAGATGCAAGTGGCAATATACTGACAAAAGCCGGTGGTGCCAACATACATCCTTTATCGGCCAAATTGCTTTGGCAGGATACGGATGAACTAGTGGAACAGGTTGCTTTAGTCAATGGCAGGGTTCAGGTGAAAATGGGACGAAGCCGGGGAAATGCATTGATAGCTGTCTATGATAAGGCTAATCCTAATGCGGAGGATGCGAAAGTGTTGTGGAGTTGGCACCTTTGGTGTACGCCTGTGCCACAAATAATAGAATATACTGTACCAAGGACAGGTCATGAATATACAATAATGGACCGTAATGTAGGAGCAACTACTTCCACATTAGGCTTGGTAACGACTCAAGGATTACAGTATCAATTTGGACGTAAGGACCCGTTTACTACTTCATTGGATTATGATGAGAATGTAGCAGTTTTTTTACGTAATGTAAGAAGTGATAGTCTGCCACATCTATTTTCTTATGAAGAACCATTAACTATTGCTCAAGCTATAGGTAAACCAGATGTATTTATCGACAGAATGAATCTATCCGGAGGTAAATGGTGTGAAACTTCAGAAATGAAGTATTTATGGGGAAATCCAGAAGGACAAGCAGAGTATTTTCCAAGTCTAACAGTTAAAACAATTTATGACCCTTGCCCTATAGGTTATAAAGTACCACCGGTTGATGCTTTAATATTAAAAATGAAGAGCTATAGTCAATATGAACATGGTGGAATTTACTATGCTGGTGAAGAAGGTGATAATACGAAATTGATTAATATGCCAGTTGTCCACTCTGCGTACTACGCATATGGTACATCTATAGCCTATTGGACTTCATCAGATTTTGGAAAACCTAATTCAACGTTTGAATGGGGAGAGTTTGGAGTTATGCACACGTATTATCCGGGCTCGTATACTTTAAGGTATAATGCTTTTGCACGCCCCGGCTCTATACGTTGTGTAAAGGAATAATTCATTAGAAATCAAAAAAGTATAAATGAAATGAAAACAAAAATACAGCAACGCTTATATTACTTATTCAGAGAATGTCTATTAATTCTCTGTACAATTAATATTCCTTTGTTAGTTGGTTGTAGCGATGATAATGAAATGGGTATAATTAATCCATCTCAAAAGAATATTATCAGATTATCTATCCCTGATGCGGAACTGGTTCAGGTACGTAGTGTGGCAAATGAGTCGGAATGTAAGATTAGCGGTATACAAGTGTTCGTATACAATGATTCTCACACCTCATCTCCTGTATATTATCAGGAGGGTACGACTGATTCATCTTTTTTGTTTGGAAATGGAACAGCGTCGCCGACCGTGACATTGAAAGAATACATTCCTGCTGACAAAGAACGAATCTATGTAGTTTGTAACCTGACCAATCGTTCTTCTGTATCGGGAACAGGTAATTTCCTTGTAGATGAAACGGTTAGTGAGGAACAGTTAAGAAATTATGCGAGTCAAGGCTTGATTAAAGGTATCTCTAATTTGAAAGATGAAGGACAGTCAATTCCTATGTACGGTTGGATGGAATGGAATGAAAATGCTACCTCTAACGTGTGTCTATTAACTCGCTGTCTTGCAAAAATAACGGTTGATGCAGCAGCGGATTTGTTTACCGGTAAACAGGTCTATTGGGAATGGAAAAATTTGAATTATTCGGATTTTGTATTAGACAGCGAATATCGTGGCATTTATCAAGGAGCTATCAATGGCGCCGCTACTTCCGGAAAGTATGATTTACTTTCTGCAACAACACCTGTCGACGAGTCGATTGGATTGGTGACTACCTATTACCCTTTAGAGTACAAACATTCTGTTTATGCTTTAGGAAATGTGGTGGATGAAAAAAAGTTTTCCCAAGACCGTTCCATGTTGCTTCTTACTGTTCAGAATCCGGATGGCTCGAATAAGGAGTATTATCGTCTGGACTTTTGGGATAAAGAGACAGGAAAGTATCTGGATATAGTGCGAAACCACGCTTATCGTTTCAATATTACGAAGTTGAAAAGTAAAGGATATACTTCCGCACAGGAAGCAATACAAAATCCGGGAAGTAATATTGAATATACAATAACTGTTTCTGAAAAATGGGCGCAAAAGTTCAACTCAAACGGGCAATACCTGGTTAATATGGATAGGAAAGAAATAAAGTTATTGCATGGTACAATAATGGACCCGGTGATAATGTTGAAGATAGAGTTGCAGGCAGATGATGCAGGAAATGTCAATTTGGATAATGTGACAACCCGTAAAGTACGTTTATTGGGAAAGGATAAAGAGCTAGTGTCCCGTTTTTTCATTCAAACATTTTATAGCACGGATAATGAACATCTGATTCCAATAGATAATGGAATTGTCATGGACGGTATACCTTCTGTACCTGGTGCGATAAATAGTACCGGAAACGAATGTGAATTACCGTTGGATAATAAATATTGGATATATGCTACTGTGGTCTACGGAGCTACTCTTATGCCGAGGGAAGGATTCCTGGAAATAACAATAGGCAACATAGTGAAGTATATCCCTTTCAGTATCATACCTGAAACAGAAGCGTTTCCTGTAGATGAAGACGGTCCGGCAAACTGCTTTATCACTCCGGTGACTTATGGCGTTTATTCGTTTGACGCTACGGTGATAGGAAATGGGGTGGATGGTATAGTGGCGGAAACGAGAGGAAATCCAGACGGGAGGAGTGGCGTCTTTACAGAGGAGATAGAAAGATATCATTTTAAAAATGGAATGGGGGAAGATATATCTGTTTCTAAAAATGTAGGTATAACTCCTAAATCTGCAAAACTTATTTGGCAGGACCAAGAAAATCTTATTTCGCAAGTGTCATTTAATACCATTACTAATCGGGTTGAATTTTTGAGTAACGGTGCAGGAAATGGGATTATTGCAGTTTATGACAAATCAGACCCGAATGCGGAAGATGCAAATGTGCTTTGGAGTTGGCATATCTGGTGTACGGAGAAACCTGATATTATTGAATTGGGGTTACCGACCAATGGAGAAAAGTATAGCGGGAAGAATTATAAAATTATGGACAGGGATTTGGGAGCGACAACTAATATTCCCGATAAACTGACGACTTGTGGCTTAGGATATCAGTGGGGACGTAAAGACCCTTTTATTGGTATGGCTTCATTTTATACATATACATCTCTAGACAATCTCGAACCCAAAAATGCTCCAATGTATAACGTCCGTGGAACGAAGCAGGAATTGAAAGAGGAAATGTCAAATGAAAGTACAGGGACAATTGAATATGCAATAAAACACCCTAATGTGTTTATTAGAGCTAGCAGCGATTGGCTATATTATAAGGAGATGTTTGGTAATCAATATCTATGGGGAAATAATCCTTATTCGAGATATAAAATGGTTGATATAGAGACAATGAAGACTATTTATGACCCATGTCCTGCAGGTTATAAGATATCGCCGCCAGATGTATATGGAGCATTTCTAAAAGAGCCTATAATAATGTATAGTCTGACGGATGATGATTTTACACCAAATATTATTGGACATGTAGGAGAGATGAAGGCAAAGAGTTTTTATACTCCGTCATTTACTGAATATGGAGCCTATTTTTATTGTGGAGGAGAAAATAGTGCGCGAAAGGTCTATTTTATTTCTGCGGGTATTCGTTTGGCGGATGTTTACGAGGTTCAGCCTGGTTATACAGCTCATCTTAGTGGAACAATGACTTCGATTTTTGGCGATGGCATGAATACTGTAATGTCCTTTACTATCGCAACGCATGATATTTTTTATTGTTCCTTCGGAGGAGTGGATGGTTTATCTGAACTGCGTGCTTCCGCTGCACAAGTCCGCTGCGTCCGTGACGAATAAACATATATAATTCAT
>OBWM01001782.1_pt1 | contig 10420 bp, 5 predicted proteins | sample 1538041 | NCBI WGS metagenome assembly OBWM01 (sample SAMEA2580049, study PRJEB22360) | human gut metagenome | biome: human gut; feature: human-associated habitat; material: faeces | place: Denmark | collected 2008/2010
CACCCTGGCGTGCTGCCGCCAATACTCCTTTCTTGTGGAAGAATTTCGGATTGAACTCAGCGGGAATGGTGTAACCCACATCACCGCTGCCCAGCATGGCAGTATCCGATGCGTTTTTGCTGTCCGGATCGCCAGCTTGGATCATGAATTGTTTGATAACCCGGTGGAACAATGTACTGTCATATACTCCTTCTTTTACCAGTTTGATAAAGTTATCACGATGTTTCGGCGTTTCATTATACAGGGCCACTGTGATATTTCCCATGGTGGTTTCCAGTTTTACCAAGGTACGCTTTTCATTTTCCATATGATGATTTGTTTGTCTTTTCGAGCCGGCGTTGCATGCAGTCAATGCAATGAAGGCCAGGCATATTAGTAAAATTTTGTTTGAAGTCATGAGCTATTTTTTATTTATCGGACAAAGATAGGAAATAAAATTGAGAGTAAGAGCGGAAAAGCGAAGAAAGGAAGGATAAAAAAAGGGAGAGAGCGGAGGAATACTTCAGACGCAGACGCGGCAGAACCAGGTCTTTTTTCCTCACAAACGTGCGTGTTCTTATAATTTGTAGAGAAGAAAAGTAAATGAGGCAGAGTGAGGGGAAGAGAAGCACCGGAAAGAGAAAAGACGAAAGAAAATAGATAAAAAGACCGGCGGCAAAACCGGAAGATGATAAAACTTGAAAAAAGAAAATTAAAAAAGTTTCTGAATAACATGGTTTGCATAAGTCTTGAAATTCGCATTGAATAGTAGTATGGCATCCATCGTTTCAGAGGGAAGTCTTTGATGAAGGATGCCGGATTTATATCATATTTGTAATATGCGCGCACGTGTGTGAGAAAAAGGAACTGCGTCTACGTTGGAAGTAGCTTCCGTCTTCTTGGAAATCTGTCGGCTTGTCCGTATTGTTCATATTATGGGAACAGACGGGAGAGCTGAAAGATTTAAATTTTGCGGGGGTAAGATTATAGATCTTTCCTAGTGGCAACAGGTAGTCCGTAAGTTCTTTTTTAATAAATTATGGGAAACAAAAGATAAAAGCTGCGTTCTTTCAACCATTATGCCGATAAAATTGTTTAAATTTGCAGGAATACTTGTACAGACACTCAATGAAGAAAAAACAGCTTCGTTGGACATTGTGGACGATAGCATCTCCGTTCATTCTGTTCATCATTTTATGTATATTGATTTATTTGCCACCCATTCAGAACTTTCTGGTGGACAAAGCTGCTGTATATGCCTCGGAAGCTACCGGTATGAATATCTCCGTGGGACGTATCTCTTTGTCTTTTCCGTTGAATTTGGTGGTGACCGATGTAGATGCCGCTTCCCCGCATAAGGATACGTTGCTCAGTGTGCGCCGCCTGCAAGTGAATGTGCAGTTGCTGCCACTGCTGAAAAAGCAGGTGGAAGTGGATGGCATATCCCTGCAAGGAGCCACAGTGAATTCTAATGACTTGATACATGGCATGAGGTTGAACGGTACTTTGGGGGAATTGTTCATCTCCAGTCATGGAGTGGCGCTGGACCCCGAAACTGCCATCGTTAACAAAGTCTTGTTGAAAGATACGGATTTATCTCTCTGCCTGAATGACACCGCTGCGGCCGATACGGCTGCAAGTGACACCACCTATTGGAAAATAATATTACAGGATATTGATTTGCAGAATGTATCCTTTGCACTGGATATGCCTTTGGACAGCTTGTCATTGGCGGCTTCGCTGGATAATGCCACACTGCGCGACGGGCTGATAGACTTGCATAAATCGGCCTATTCGCTGCAAACTTTCCGGATAAAGAACGGGCGCGTGCGCTATGACAGCGGGAGGCCGAGTGCCACCGCATCTGCCGGCAGCTTGTCCGCCGGACTGGATCCGTCCCATATTGCCTTGACGGATATCGGTGTGAAGCTGGACTCCCTGTACTACGAAGGCAGGAATATGAAAGCCATCATCAGTCAGTTTGTGCTGAAAGAGCGTTCGGGGGTGGAGATCGTTTCTACCGAAGGGCGGCTGGTATCCAATGACAAGGTGCTGCGTGTGCCTTCATTGAAACTGGAAACCCGGGATTCTTATCTGGAACTGAATGCTGCGATGGATTGGGATGCCTTGGATTTCAAGAAGGAAGGCTTGGTGTCCGCACGCCTGATGGCTGATATCGGAAAACCGGATGTGGTGAGATTCATGGGAAGTATGGATGAAAAGTTTATCCGGAAATATCCTTCCGAACCCCTGCGCATCCGTACAGGGATTGACGGGGATTTGAACAAACTGAAACTGACCACTCTTACCGCAGAACTTCCCGGTGCATTGGAACTGTTCGCCAAAGGTGAGCTGACTAGCCTGACGGACAGCTTGCTGCGTGGAGGAGATATCACGCTGCAAGCTGAAACCAAAGATTTGAAGTTTATCTCCACGTTGGCCGAAGGAATAGAAATTCCATACGGAACGCGCTTGGAGGGTAAATTTACGATGGCGGGCCCTAAAATGGGCACGGACCTGTTGCTGATGCAGCCTGAAGCGCACGCGGTGGCTGCGGCCGACACTATTCCTATAACAGTTTATAATGACAGCATCTCCGTGGCGGATGATTTCAAGATGGAACGGGCGGCCCGTCTGTTTGCCAAATACGACTTGTCGCGTGACAGGTATGAGGCAGACTTGGCTGTCAATCATTTTGACTTGCACCAGTTTATGCCAGCCGATTCTTTGTACACCCTGTCCACCCGTCTGAAAGTGGAGGGGGAAGGTTTTGACTTTTTCTCCCCCCGTACTTATTTCAATGCAAAGGGCGGTATAGACCGTTTCCATTATGGCAGTTATCATTTGACAGGAATCTCACTGGCTGCCGGACTGGAGAAATCGAAGGTACATGCTTTACTGGCAGTGAAAAACTGGACCATGGATATCAAGGCGCATCTGGATGGTATCTTAAAACCTCATGATGTTTCGGGCAACTTGAAAATGGATGTGGCTCATTTGGATTGGCAGGCGCTTCATCTGATGGATACCCGTTTTCAGACCTCCCAGCACTTGGGTGTCCGTTTCAGCAGTGATCTCAGAAAAAGGTATGCCGTAGAGGCCGAGATGACAAATGCCACGATTGTCACTGCCAAACGTACTTCCCATTCCAAGGACCTGTTTGTCGGATTCAGCACTTCCAGAGATTCTACTTCTGCTTATTTACGTGCAGGTGACCTTGATCTGAGCCTGGAAGGAGCAGGGCACATTGAATCTATTTCCGGCAGGGCGGAGATGCTGATGAAGAAACTGACGGAACAATGGAATAGTAAACATATTGAGCAGGAAGAACTTCGGGAATTCCTTCCGGGGCTTTGCCTGAGGATATCTTCAGGTCCCGATAATCCGATAGCCAATTACCTTTCTATGATGGGGTTGTCATACGGCCGTTTGTTTATGGATATGGATTCATCTCCGACAGAGGGATTGAACGGAGAGGCTTATTTATATGGATTGCGTACGGACAGTCTGGTGTTGGATACGATCTATCTGGACGTGCAACAAGACATGAATGGAATAAACCTGCTGAGTGGAGTGGTAAATGGGCCTAAACCGGGGCAGGAAGCGTTTGACGTGACTTTGGAAGGAAATATAGGAAATAATAATGCCCAGTTGTTGGTGCAGTATCTTAATGCCCGTAAGGAACAGGGGGTATATATGGGCGTGACGGCCGACTTGCGCCGTCACGGCATACGCATGAAGGTCTTTCCGGAACACCCCACGCTGGTATACCGTCCTTTTACCGTAAACAGGGATAATTATATTTATCTGGCGGATAACGGGCGGATTCATGCTAATCTGAATTTGCATGACGACCAAGGCTCCGGACTCAGTTTTTATACGAATCGTGAGGATACTATTGCTAAACAGGATATGACTTTTGAACTTTCACGCATTAATTTGAAAGAATTCCGGCGTATTCTCCCTTACATGCCTGATATAGAAGGGTGGATAGGGGCGGAAGCACACTATATAGACTCCGGTCCGTATATGATGGTGAGCAGTGATTTGCGCGTGGACGAATTCAAGTACGAAGGTAGTGCGCTGGGAAATTGGGAATTCAGCGGGGTGTATCTGCCGGGTGAGGAGAAAGATCATCATCTGGACGCTTACATACGCCGTGATGGCAAGGAAATAGCTCATTTGGGAGGTATCTATCTACCTGCTGCGGAAGGGACAGGAAGTCTGAGTGCGGATATGGCTTTTGAGCATTTCCCGCTGAATGTTGTCAATCCGTTTGTTCCCGACCGTATGGTGGAACTGAACGGGGATATTGACGGAACTTTATCCATGAAAGGTGACCCGGCCAAACCCCTGCTGAATGGGGAACTGGCATTGGATTCCGTGACCTTCTTCATGCCGGAAATGTCTGCCATGTTCCGTTTTGACAATGAACCGGTGCAGGTGGTGAACAGTAAGATGATGTTCAAGGATTTTGATATATTCACCAAAGGGAAGACCCCTTTTACGATTAATGGAGAGGTGGACTTCTCGGATTTGGAACGGACGGCGGTGAATCTTAAAATGCATGCCGAGAATTATGAGTTGCTGAATGCTCCCCGTACCAAGCGGGCTATGGTTTACGGCAAGATGTATGTGGACTTTAACGCAACGCTGCGCGGTCCTGTGGAGGAACTGGTGATGCGGGGGAACATGAACATATTGGGGAAAACCAATGTGACCTATGTTCTGAAAGACTCTCCCTTGACGGTGAACGACCGTTTGGGGGATATGGTGACTTTTGTCAATTTTAACGACACAACCTCGGTGGAAGAGTCCTCTGTCCAGCAAATCTCTTTGGGAGGGATGGATGTGGCCATGACCATGCATATAGACCAGGCGGTGCAGGCACGTGTGGATCTGGTGCCGGACGGCTCCAACTATATGTTGCTGGAAGGGGGCGGAGACTTGTCATTCCAGTACACTCCTCAGGGGGATATGTTGCTGACCGGGCGTTATTCTTTGATGAGCGGGGAGATGAAATACCAGATTCCGATTATTCCGCTGAAGACTTTTAATATTCAAAATGGCAGTTATGTGGAGTGGACGGGAAATATCATGAATCCGCAACTGAACATTACCGCGACTGAAAGGGTCCGTGCTTCGGTGGGCGAGGATGGAAAGACTTCGCGTATCGTCGGGTTTGATGTAGGGATCGCTTTGAGCCAGAGTCTGGAGAATCTGGGGCTGGCGTTTACCCTTTCGGCTCCCGAGGATGCGTCTGTGCAAGACCAGCTGAATGCCATGTCGGTGGAGGAACGGGGAAAACTGGCTGTCACCATGCTGGTGACCGGAATGTATATGGCTGAAGGAAACTCTACGGGAGGATTTAATGTGAATAATGCCTTGAACTCATTCTTGCAGAGCGAAATCTCGAATATTGCCGGAAAAGCACTTGATATCAATGTGGGCATGGAAACGGTGGATGATGCCGATAGCGGCGGGAAACGCACGGATTATAACTTCCAGTTCGCCAAACGTTTCTGGAATAACCGCTTCCGTATAGTGGTAGGCGGTAAAGTGTCTACCGGAAGTACGGTACAGCAGGATGAAACCTTTATTGATAATGTATCCATAGAATACCGCCTGGACAACAGCGGTACCCGGTATGTCAAGCTCTTCCACGACAAGAATTATGAGAGTGTGCTGGAAGGTGAGATCATAGAGACCGGTGTGGGTATTGTGCTTCGCAAGAAGATGAGCCACCTGGGCGAACTGTTTATTTTCAAGTCTAAGAAGAAAAAATGATCGTTGGAGATATGGAGAGAAAACATAACATAAACCTGCTTCTATTATCGGTATTGTTGCTGGTGACAGCTGCCTGCTCTACTACCAGGAACTTGCCGGAAGACGAAACGCTATATGTCGGTGTGAAAAATATGGAGATTCTGAATGAGGACAAGACCCCTGCCGGTGTCCAGACCTTGGAAGAGGTGGAGGCTGCTTTGTCTTATCCTCCCAATAATGCCATTCTGGGAAGCAACTCCTTGCGTTTTCCCATTCCTTTCGGTTTGTGGATATACAATGATTTTGTGAAATACCAGGATAAAAAGGGGGTGGGGCATTGGATCTTCAACAAGTTGGGGGCTGCTCCGGTGTATTTGTCTACAGTGAACCCGGAAACCCGTGTGAAGGTGGCGACCAATCTGTTGCACGATTATGGCTTTTTCAATGGTGCTGTGACTTATTCTGTAGACTCGTTGAAGAATCCTCGGAAAGCCAAGTTAAGTTATAAGATTGATATGGCGAACCCTTATTATCTGGACTCTGTCATGTATCTGAAATATCCTCCTCGCGCCGATAGTCTGATCAGGGCTGCTTATGACCAGAGGGTATTGCATAAAGGAGATAATTTCAGTGTATTGAAACTGGAGGAGGAACGCCAGCGGCTGAGTACCCTTTTCCGTAACAATGGTTATTATTATTTCCGTCCTGAATTCATTACTTTCCGTGCGGATACCTTGCGCAAACCGGGAATGGTCAGTTTGCAGGTTGTCCCGAAAGCCGGAGTGCCTGCCGATGCGAAAAAACCTTATTATATAGGGAATACCTCTGTTTATCTCACCGGATATAAAGGGGAGGAACCCACTGATTCCATCGTCTTTCCGGGAATGACTTTACACTATAGCGGTAAGAAACCCGGTATCCGCCCCGGAGTATTGGCTAAGCGCTTCTTTTACCAGAAAGGGCAGCTTTATTCTCAGGCCCGCCAGAATTTTACGCAGGAAGCCTTGGCGCGTCTGGGCATTTTCAAATTTGCCGAGTTCCGCTATGCCCCGCAAGATACATTGCCGGGGTGTGATACGCTGAATGTGCGGATGAATGCTACATTCGATTTGCCGTATGACGGAGAACTGGAATTCAATGTGACTACCAAAAGTACGGATCAGACTGGTCCCGGAGCGATTTTCAGCCTCTCGCGGAAGAATTTCATGCGTACAGCCGCCACGCTTTCTTTCCAGTTGAAAGGGTCATACGAATGGCAGACCAATTCTACGGCGGATGGGAACAGTTCTAAATTGAATTCATACGAGCTGGGAACTTCTTTCTCATTGGAGTATCCTCGCCTGGTGTTGCCGTGGATGAGTAAAAAAATGATGCGCTCACGATTTCCGCAGCATACCTCGTTCAAGTTGTATGCCAGTCAGTTGAACCGTGCCCGTTTCTTTAAAATGCTTTCTTTCGGTGGAACGGTGTCATACGATTTCCAGCCTTCGCGGGTATGGAAACATACGGTGACTCCTTTCAGGCTGGCATTTAATACGTTGCAGCATACTACTACACGTTTTGATACGATAGTGGACAAGAACCGGAGTTTGAAAATCAGTTTGGGAAATCAGTTTATCCCGGCTATGAGTTATACGTTTACGTATGATAACGCCCCGTTGAAGAAACGCAATAATTTATGGTGGGAGACGTCCTTTACTTCGGCTGGTAATCTGACTTCGTTGGTGTATGCTGCTTTTGGGAAAGGATTCAAGGAAACAGATAAGAAGTTATTGAACAGTCCTTATGCGCAATTCCTGAAAATGACATCCGAAGTGCGTTGTTTGTTTAAAGTCGGAGAGAAACAGCATATAGCCACTCGTTTGATGGGGGGGATTTTGTATGCATACGGGAACCAGACTGTAGCGCCCTACAGCGAGCAGTTCTATATTGGGGGAGCCAACAGTATCCGTGCGTTTACAGTGCGCTCTATCGGCCCCGGTTCTTATCGTCCCGAAGATAAACAGTATGGTTATCTGGATGAGACCGGAGATGTGAAGCTGGAAGCGAATGTGGAATACCGTTTCCCTATCCTGGGTGATTTGTATGGGGCAGCTTTTCTGGACGCGGGAAATGTGTGGCTGCTGCGTGAGCAAAAGAATGAGGAAGGTGAGAATATACGCCCCGGCGGTTTGCTTACTCTTCGTAATTTTGCTAAAAGTGTAGCTTTGGGTACTGGGGTGGGGTTGCGTTATGACCTTACTTTCCTGGTGATCCGCCTGGATCTGGGTATTGCTCTTCATGATCCGTATGACACCGGCAAGAAAGGATATTATAATATTCCTAAGTTTAAGGATGGACTGGGATTGCACTTTGCTATCGGCTATCCTTTCTAGAAATAGGGCTTGATTTGCGTCAAAAGGAGGGAAATGATTGATTTATGCTCGAATTTGAATGGAATGTAGCTTTTTTCCTCCGTATTATTTTGTAGCTTTGTACCATCAAATATTCAATTTTAAATAAATAAACTATGAAACCAACTTTATTTTTATTGGCGGCTGGTATGGGCAGCCGTTACGGAGGATTGAAGCAATTGGATGGTCTGGGTCCTAACGGCGAAACTATTATGGATTATTCTATTTATGACGCTATCAACGCCGGTTTTGGAAAACTGGTCTTTGTTATCCGTAAAGATTTTGAACAAGATTTTCGTGAAAAGATTATTTCTAAATATGAAGGTCATATTCCTTGCGAACTGGTATTCCAGGCTTTAGACAATCTGCCGGAGGGTTTTACTTGTCCTGCGGAGCGTACAAAACCTTGGGGAACTAACCATGCTGTCATGATGGGAGCTGATGTGATACAGGAACCGTTTGCAGTGATCAATTGCGATGACTTCTATGGCCGTGACTCATTCCAGGTAATGGGCAAGTTCCTTTCTGTATTGCCCGAAGGTGCTAAAAACACTTACGCTATGGTGGGCTTCCGCGTAGGAAATACATTGAGCGAGAGTGGAACGGTATCCCGCGGCATCTGCGGAACCAATGCGGATCATTTGTTGACTTCCGTGGTAGAACGTACCAAGATTCAGCGCATAGACGGAGAAGTGAAGTATATTGACGACAATGGCGAATGGACAGCTACCCCTGACACAACTCCGGTGAGCATGAACTTCTGGGGCTTTACTCCTGATTACTTTGCTTACAGCAAGGAATTCTTTAAAGCATTCTTGAGTGATCCTAAAAATATGGAAAACTTGAAGAGTGAATTCTTTATTCCGCTGATGGTGGACAAGCTGATTAATGACGGTACTGCTACCGTTGAGGTATTGGATACTACCAGCAAATGGTTTGGAGTAACTTATCCTGAAGACCGTCAGAGTGTGGTTGATAAGATCCAGGCATTGGTGGATGCCGGTGAATATCCTGCGAAATTATTTTAAGATGAGAGGTAGTGTGGTCACACTTATATAATTTACTTTCGGGGGCTGTCCGTTTTTTTTCGGACAGCCCCCGTTGGATTACTATTTCTTATCTTCTGTTTTTATTATTGCATCTTGTATTCGCTGGGAGATAACCCGGTATGGTGCTTAAAGTATTTGCCAAAAAAGGAAGGGTTCGGGAAATTCATAAAATAGGCTACTTCCTGAATAGACATGACGGAATATTTCAATAGAGCTTTAGCTTCCAGCATTACATATTCGTCAATCCATTCTCCGGCGGTTTTTCCGCTTACTTTCTTTACTACGGTGGAGAAATGTTTGGGACTCAGGAATAATTGCTCCGCGTAAAAGTCTACGCGTCTTTCTTTGCGGTGATGTTCAGTCAGCAGATTAATGAATTGATTAAATAATACTTCTTCTCTTTTCAGTGATTTCGGATTTTCAGAAAGGAATTCCGGCTGTCTTCTATGAAGAATAGAACCTATCTTGTATAAATAGGCTCCCATCAGCCTACGTACGATTTCTGTTTTGAAGTTATCGTTCCGGCTTACTGTTTCTTCTATGAGTTGATAGAAGGATTTCAGTTCCTGCACTTCTTTTTCTGTCAAATGGAATTTGGGATTCTCTTTCAATGAGATGAAAAATGGCATGAAACTGTTCAGGTTGATATACATCTCTTTTAAGAAATCAGATGATATTAAAAACATTTGTGACAAATGAATGCCCGGTGATAACATGGACTGTAGAATATCGCCGGGAGCGCAAATAATCAGATCGTTTTTCTCAATGTCGTATTCCCGTAAATTGATATTGACTTTGGCAGAGCCTTTTTCACGGATAGAGATAATGATTCCATCCAGCCGTAATGGGTATTTAAAGATGGGGTTCATATTCTCGGGGATGTAATGTTCGCTTCTATCCATTACAAAATCATTGTTAATCCCTTTTAAACAGGGATTCATCTGTCGGATACGGGCTATGGATATATTTCCTATTTCATGTTCCATATTTCTTAATTTTGCCCCAAATGTATAAATCAAAAGTCAATAATCCATTCTTTTTTTCTCATAATATTATTTTTTTAATGAAATTGACGGATGTGAATACAGAAGAGCTTGATGGCAGAAAATCTTAATTCTATTTAAAAGGGTGAGGTTGGCAAACTGTTTGTACATAATAACATGTATATTTAACAACAAAATTATAAAGAACAAAACTATGTCAATGTATTGGATCTTATTTATTGGAATCGCG
>OBWM01001791.1_pt1 | contig 10373 bp, 8 predicted proteins | sample 1538041 | NCBI WGS metagenome assembly OBWM01 (sample SAMEA2580049, study PRJEB22360) | human gut metagenome | biome: human gut; feature: human-associated habitat; material: faeces | place: Denmark | collected 2008/2010
GTTTCCTTTGCGCCTGTACTGCAGCCGGTCATGGCAGCCGCCATAGCTGCGGCCAATACAAGCGAAAGGATCTTTGCCGTCTTTTTCATAATATTGTCTCCTCTTTTTTGCCCTAAAACTCATCCATTTTCACGGACTTTTTATATCATACTATAAAAAAGAGGGATAGTCAATTTTATTGCTTTAAATTTTTGTGGTTTTAATGTGATAAAGTCGCCAAATCGGCAAATCAGCTTACAGCTCCTCCCATTTTACAGGAATCATAACCGTAAATTCGGTGCCTTTTTCCAGTTCTGAAGTGACCCGTATGGAGCCATGATAAAAATTGACGATATGCTTTACAATGGAAAGCCCCAGTCCCGTGCCGCCCTGCTTGCGGCTGCGCCCCTTGTCCACACGGTAAAACCGCTCAAAGATCCGGTCCAGACTTTCCTGAGGGATCCCTACGCCGTTATCGCGGACCCGGATCACGATATTCTCATCCTGCTCCCGGATATTGACCCATACCTGGCCGCCGGGATGATTGTATTTGACGGCGTTTCCTACAAGGTTGCTTAAAAGTTCCTTCATCTGCTGGGGATTTGCCCGGACGCAAAGAGGCTGGCAGTCTATATGGACGAATACCTGGCTGTCTGCGGCTGCGGGCTTTAGGCTGTCCACAATATCCTCCAGGAGAGGGCTGATCCGCACATCGGATACCAGAACCTCCGCATCCTTGGCCTCCAGGCGGGAAATCATGAGTATATCGTTTATCAGCCCGGCCATGTTGGCGGCCTCCTTCTTGATTCGGCGGATGAAATCCAGCTTCATGGATTCATCCTGGATCATGCCGCTCTCTATCAGTTCCGCATATCCCTGGATGGAGGTAATAGGCGTCTTTAGCTCATGAGAGGCATTGCTGAAAAATTCCTGACGGATATGCTTTTCCTTTTCGATCCGGGACAGATAGTCTTTTACATTTTTTGACATTTCCATGGTAGTTTCCGCGATCACGTTCAGTTCGGGATAGAGGCAGGAACCAAAATGCAGTTCCGTATAATCTCCCTTAACCTTCTGCAGCTCTGTCGCAATGTCCCGCAGAGGTTTTGTGACCGAATCCACAAATCGTTTGGTAAACACAAAGGCACAGGCCAGAGCTGCCAGAAAGCTTATGAGCGCTGCCGGCAAAAGCATGGGCAGATACTCACTGAGTCCTGAATAGGGCACGGAGATCCGAAGGATCATATCAGACCGCGGAGAACGGTATGCCGCATAGAGAAGATGTTTTCTAAGAGTCTCCGAATAGCGTTTTGCATAGCCGATCCCGGAGGAAAGAGCCTCCTGCACCTCTGTCCTGCCAAGATGATTATCCAGCTTCTTGGTGGCTGCATCGGTATCAAAAACCACTGTGCCGTCAAAGCGGATCAGAGTCACACGGGTATCTTCCGCCCCGGTAAATTCCTCCATCCGCTCCACCTGTCCGTTAAGCCCCGCCTCATCCTCATAGTTCAGGAGGCGGTCAATCATCTCTATGGTATATGTCATATCCTTCGTTGCCATATTCAGGATCATGTGGCTGCTGATCAGATAAAAGATGATACTGTTGATGAACAGCGCCGCCAAAAGAACAAGTATAAATTTCTTCAGTATGGCCCTTCTCATTTTATCTCCTCCTATGTCTCCGGGCGTACCAGACGATAGCCTACCCCCCGGACTGTCTTAATGCAGCCGCCGCCGTTTTCCCCCAGTTTCTGACGCAGGGTACGGATATGCATATCCAGAGTCCTTGTCTCGCCGTCGTACTCATAGCCCCAGATCTGATTCAGAAGTTCGTCTCTTGTCACTACCCTGGCCTGATTTTCCAGAAGGTAGACCAGAAGTTCAAATTCCTTTAAGGTCAGTTCGCAGAGGCGGCCGCTGCTGGTAACCTCCCTGGTCTTTTTATTGACGCTGATCCCCTGATAGGAAAGAACGTCTTTATCCTCCTCCCGTTTTACCCGGCGCAGCAGGCTACGGATCCGGGCGGACAGCTCCAAAACCCCAAACGGCTTTACCATATAGTCGTCTGCCCCGCAGTCTAAGCCCACTACCTTGTCAAGCTCCTTCTCCTTGGCGGTAAGGAGCATGATGGGAAGGCTGTTGGTTCCCTCTGTCTGGCGAATCTGTCGGATGGCCGTCACTCCGTCCATCCCAGGGAGCATCCAGTCAAAGATCGCCAGAGAGGGCCGCTCCTGCCGGATGCGTTCCAGCCCCTCTTCCGCAGTCTCAAAGCCCTCCGCTTCATAGCCAAATCCCTCAAGCGCAATCTTTAAAAGATTTCTGATGTTCTCATCATCCTCTATAATATAAATTTTTTCCATAACTCTCTCTCCTGCCTTTTCCCTTGTACCGGCTGTCTGCCGTTTGATTTTCATGTAAACAGCATACCAAAAACAAGTAAAATCCGAACCAATCGAATGTAAAAAGTGTGTAAAATTTTACATTCTGTCCTACTCAGTCTATACCGGCAGGAAGAATCTGTCAACTGCTGCCAGGAAACGGTGGGATATTCTCTAAAGAAAAATCCCCGGCCAGCCTTCGGTCGGGGATTTCTGATCTGATACATATTATTCGCTTCTTAAAGCATCAATGGGATTTAAGTTTGCCGCACGGCTGGCAGGCATATAGCCAAAGAGCAGGCCGATTCCTACGGATACGCTAAAGGAGATCACGATCGCCGAAAGCGTAGGCGTAGCCGAAATGCCTATGGCTGCTCCCACCACAGTAGTGGCAATACAGCCAATGAGGATACCTATGACGCCGCCTAAGGAACTGGTCACAGCCGCTTCTATAACGAACTGCTGCATGATCGTTCCTTTATCCGCACCCAGGGATTTGCGGATACCGATTTCCCTGGTCCGCTCCGTTACTGATACCAGCATGATGTTCATAACGCCCACACCAGCTACCAAAAGGGAGATGCCTGCGATACCGCCCAGCATACCGCTCATCATGGCGATCTGCTCATTTAAGGAGTCCAGCATCTCGCTCATGGCTGTCACTCTGTAAAGGTCATCATCCTTAAAGATATCATAAAGGAAACTTTCAAGCAGGGTTTTTGCCTCCTCCGCATTGTCCGTATCCGATACCGTAAAGGTATAGCTGTTGATATTTGCGCTTTTTGCCAGGCTGGTAGCCGTGGTATAGGGCAGCCATACAAAGTCGTCGGTGCCGCCGTCCTCCATATCGTCCTCATCCTGAACCTCCACTACGCCCACCACCTTGTAGGCGTAACCGCCAATCTTAAGCGTTTCGTCTATGGCCTTATCTGCGCTTCCGAACAGTTCCTGTGCCACATACGCTCCGATGACGCAGACCTTCTGTCGGGAAACAATATCTGAGTATGTGATGTTGCGCCCCAGCTGCAGGTCATAGTCCTTGATGTCCAGATACTGTTCACTGCGTCCGGCCACGCTGGTAGAGGTCATGGAATCATTTCCCTTTTTAATGGTAGTGGAAATGGTCACGTTGGGGTTGATGCCGTCAAACAGATCTGTATGTTCATCATAAAACTGGTACATCTCATCCACACTCACCGTCCGTGAGGTCAGATTGGTCACGTTTACATTGATCTGATTCACCCCCATGCTGGCAAAGCTTTCCACGATGCTTCCCATGTAGCCGTTTACAAGGCTGACCAGGATAATGACCGCGGCCACACCGATGATAATGCCCAGCATGGTAAGAAAGGACCGCATCTTGTTTCCCCATATGCTTTTGATAGCCAGTTTAAAGGATTGCAGCATAGTCTTTTACATCTCCGTCAAATATTTTATGGCCATCCGCAATACGGATCACCCGCTTTGCCTCCAGGGCAATGGAATTGTCATGGGTGATCATGACAATGGTGTTGCCTTCTTCATTGATCTGTTTCAGGAAATTAAGCACCTCCCGGCTGGTTCTTGAATCCAGCGCGCCGGTAGGCTCGTCAGCCAGGATCAAAGACGGGTCTCCTGCCAGTGCTCTGGCAATGGAGACACGCTGCTGCTGACCGCCGGAAAGCTGATTGGGGAGATTCTTCCATTTTTCAGCCAGCCCTACCTTTTCCAAGGAGGCCAGCGCCCGCTTCTTTCGCTCTTCTGCGCTCACTCCCGCATAGAGCAGGGGCAGTTCTACATTTTCCAGAAGGTTTAACTTTGGAAGCAGGTTATACTGCTGGAAAATAAAGCCGATCATCCGGTTGCGGATTCTGGCGAGCTGCTTATCCGCCATCTTGCTCACATCCTCGCCTCCCAGATAATACTCGCCCAAAGTCGGCACATCCAGAGCGCCGATGATGTTCATCAGGGTGGACTTACCGCTTCCTGACTTTCCCACAATGGCTACAAACTCGCCTTTGTGGATGGAAATATTCACATCGTCGCTGGCCCGAACTTCTTCTCCGCCCAGATAGTAGATCTTGGATATATGTTTCAGTTCAATCAGAGGATGCATCTCCTCTGCCGGTCTGTTCGTCTCGTCCATAGAGCTTCCTTTCTAAATCATTATGTCCGCCAAAAGCACTGACGTTTTAACAAGGCGCCCGCTTAGCGCGGGCCTCCCCCTCCGCCGCCTCCGGGACCGCCGCCTGGGCCACCGCCTCCGGGACCGCCGCCCATTCCACCTGCGGGCATCATCATGGATGTACTGCTGCTGGTGCTGGATTCAGCCACATAGACCGTATCTCCCTCAGATAAGCCGCTCTTTATCTCCACATAGGAATCGTTGGTAAGGCCAGTCTCTACCTCTACCGCCCGGAAGCCTGCCGGTACTGCACCCTGCTGCTCCTTGACCGTATCGTCCTTTACATAAACCTGGTTTCCTCTCATCAGCGCATCTACCGGGATAGTCAGAACATCATCTGCCTGATCCAGGGTAATCACTCCGTCCACATTCATACCGGGAAGAAGATCTCCCACCTCATCCATGGTAACTGTAACCGGATAGGTGCTGACGCCGTTGGAATAGGTACTCTCCAGACTCACATTGGTCACGGTTCCGGAGAAGGTCTGCCCCTCATATGCGTCCGCAGTAACCGTCACCTTCTGCCCCACCTTTACATTCTGGATATCCAGCTCGTCGATGGACATTTCAAAAGTCAGGCTGGACAGGTCATAAATAGTGGCAAGAACTGTGGTGCTGCTGGAATTTTTTGTAATATTATCTCCCACCTTATAGGTCTTTGTGATGACCTGACCGGAAATAGGGGCTGTGATCGTATAGTTGTCATAACTGTCCTGGGTGCTTTCAAGCTTGCTCTGAGCAGACTCCACGCTTTCCTGCGCCTTATCCAGACTGTCCTTATAGCTCTGGATGAGCTTATCCGCCGTCTTAGAGGTCATGCGAAACAGCGGCGTACCCTTTGTCACATAGTCGCCTTCATTTACAAGCACTGCCTCTACCTCCACGCTGATGGCAAGATCCGCCTCCATGGTGGTGTCCACAGATGCCTCAAACACGCCTTCTTCGCTTCCGATCCAGTCGCCTACCTGTGCTGAGGCTTTGGAAGAGGTGGTAAGACCGCCGGGGTTATTGACCGTAAATGTCACATAGCGCACCAGACGACCGCCGGAAAGCGTCTCCTCCCGGTTGGCAACTGCCTTTACCGTAGCAGCCACCTGCTCGCCGGAGTCTACTAATGTCAGCGTAGCCGCGCTCCCTGCAGTGATCTGAGCAGCCTCTGCAGAGAGGAAGGGAATACGGATCTCCATCACATCATCACTGTAAAGATCTGCCAGCTTTGTGTTGCCGCTTACCTTATTCCCGGCGCTGATATAAAGTTCCTTAATATAGCCGGATTCCGTGGCTTTGTATGTATTTCCGCTGTAATCGCTTACTGCCTGGTTATAATCCTCTAACGCCTCAGAATAGGAATTCTGGGACCGGGTCAGGGAATTTTCCGCGCTTGTCAGTTCGGTGTCCATGCTGGATTTGTCGATCTCATAGAGAACCTGTCCTTTTTCTACCTGATCACCCTCCTCAAAATTAGCGGAAACAACCTCTCCCTCTACCATGGAGGTAATGCTGTAGGTGTCCTTTGCTGCCAGGGTGCCGGAGGAAGACAGTTCTGAGGTAATGCTGCGTTTTTCCACCGTGGCTGTATTATGGCTCTCTGCTTCGGCCGCCGCGGCCTTTGCTTTCTTATTCTTCCATACCATAAGTCCTGTAAGCGCGGCTGCCAGGATCAGTAGGATCACAATGATGCGGACCCATTTTTTCTTCTTTTTCATCCTTTCTCCCCCTTAATATTCAATGGCGTCTACGGCAGTATAGGTGCTTCCGCTGCGGTTACATACAAGAACGACGTCGTCTCCTACCTCCAGGTCTCCATAAATAGAGAACATATACTGGAGTTCCGAGGAATCCAGGCTGATATTTAAATAGCCGTCTGAGTCCACATCTTCACTGGTATCAAAGTCATCGTCTGAATTAGCCTCATCCACATCAATGCGCACAGAGGTGGGCGTCATTACATCCGTAGACTGATAATAGATGTTTTTAATCTCGCCCTTGATAAGCACATATGTATTGTTGCCGGAGTCATCCTTTGTATCCCACCCTGTAGTCGTATAAGCCCAGATCGTCTTGGACTTTACGTTGTAGTACAGCACTGCAAAGCCTGCCTGCTGCTGGGAGGCTTTCACCGCCGCCAGGGTGCTTTCCACGCCATTTAGGAACACATTGGCATCCTCAGTATCAAAGGGAACAGACTGGGCTACACTGAAATTCTTGTGAACCAGAATCGGCCCTTTCCGTTCATCATCCAGAATGGTGATTGGATTGATCTCCCCATCGGAATTAAGTTCACAGTCCAGCACCGTTCCGTATATCTCATTGCTGTCCTTTTTCTTGGTCTTTAGCAGATTATAGAAAATATTCATGCAGTCTGTCTCTGTCAGAGTATCGTCGGCCTGACGGCTTACATCTTCGTTCAGCTCCAGATAATTAAACTTTGAAATGCGGGAACTTGTCAAATCACCTGTAAAGTCTTCGTCCGTATAGCCAAGGATCGTAAGCACCGCCTTTACCGCGTCCTTATAGGTAATGGGATCATCCGGTTTAAAATTCCCGCCCAGATATCCGCTCATCCAGCCCTGGGAGGCCGCCACGCGGATATAGACTGCATTGGGGTCGTCTGCAGCCACATCCGCATAGACGGATGCATTGGAGGAAGGAAGATTTTCACGATAGCTGGATGCCTTAACCAGCATCTTTGCAAAATCTGCGCGGGTCACTTCCCCGCGAAAGCTGGAGATCTCCATGATCCCGGTCAGCTTTACTACCTTCTGACGCAGGTTGAAGTTAGCTGTGGAAATATTGTCAGCCCATGCGGTAAGGGACATCACAGGCGAAAGGGCAGCCGCTGCTGCCAGAGAGCCGCAGATCAGGCGGCCGTGCGCTCTTGAACGTTTCATAACTGGCAAACTCCTCTTTGAATAATGATACACTCTAATGATTATATGCCACTCAATATATCATTGGTTTGTGTCAATTTTGTGTTTTGTCTTTGTATTTTTATAAAAACAATACAGCCCTCTGCCAATATCTTCCAGGCAGAAGGCTGTGTCCTCTGTTTTCTGTTTTACATAAGCGGTGCAATCAGGCGCAGAAGCCGCCCCACCTTGCGTCCCACCCAATGATAGCGGCGGCAGGTCTCTAATGTGACAGGAATACATTTTTTCAGAGTAGCGTGGTAATCCTTACAGATAGCTTCAATAACCTGGTTTTGGTACAGGAAAACGCCGCATTCAAAATGAAGATACAGGCTTCGGAAGTCCAGGTTGATGGTTCCCACTGCCGCCTTTTCATCATCACTGACAAATACCTTTGCATGGACAAAACCCGGCTCATACTCAAAGATCTGCACTCCTGCCTTCAACAGCTCCGGATAATACGTCCTTGCCAAAAGATAGGCGTATTTTTTATCCGGTATATGAGGCATAATAATCTTTACGTCCACTCCCCGCTTAGCTGCGTACTGCAAGGCATCCTTCATGCCGTCGTCCAGAATCAGATACGGCGTCATAATATGGACGTACCTTGTGGCCTGGTTTAACATATCCAGATACACCTGCTCTCCCACCTGTTCTTTATCAAAGGGGCTGTCGCCGTAGGGGATGATATACCCCTGGGGGCTCTGTCCGGGAAGAAACGGAAGATCTGAGGGCGGCAGGTATTTCTCATATTCCTCCTCCCGCTGCTCAGTCACATTCCACATCTGAAGAAACATCATGGTAAAGCTCTTTACACTGTCGCCCTTTATCATCACTGCCGTATCCTTCCAGTGGCCGAACCGCACCTTTCGGTTGATGTACTCATCCGCCAGATTCACACCTCCAGTAAAGGCTGTGTGGCCATCGATGACGGCGATCTTTCTATGATCCCTGTAATTCTGGTGGGTGGAAAGCACCGGGCGGATGGGAGAAAACATTTTGCAGCGGATCCCCTTTCGCTCCAGCGTCCGGGGATAATGGAACGGCAGAAGCATCAGACAGCACATACCGTCATACATCACCCGAACCTCGACTCCCGCCCCGGCTTTTTCCTCCAGGACTTTTATGATCTCATCCCACATATACCCCCGGTCAATGATAAAAAACTCCATAAAAATGAACTTTTGGGCCCCCTTGAGTTCTTCCATGAGCCGCTCGAACATATCCTCTCCCAGCGGAAAATATTCTGCATATGTATTTTTATACACCGGGAAACCGGCTGTGCGGCCCAGATAGTCCACCAGCCCGGCCATACGCCCGTCGCAGGCCTTTAATTCTTCGCGCACTTCTTTGTTCTGCCCCAGATAGGGCCATGTTTTAGCCGAGGAGTTTTTAAGCCGCCTGGCCAGGTCTTTCGTCTGGAACTGCATCTGGACGAAAATATACAAAAGCACCCCGAATACCGGGATCACCAGCACAGGGATGATCCAGGCCATCTTAAAGCTGGAGTCAATGGGCTCATTTAAAATGGCGATCACCGCCGCCGCGCTTAAGAGGATACAGAGAATATAAAAATAGTGGAGATGCCCATTTAAAATGCGGAACGCCTCCACAAACACCCACATCTGCAGCGCCAGTCCCAGGATCACAAAGGCAGTTCGCCCGAAAACGATCCGAAACAGGCTTCTTAGTTTTTTCTTCATAGGTCTGTTCTTCCTCCGCCGTAAAACAAAATATACGGTCCAGCCGCATTTCCAGGCTGAACCGCATATTATTATCGCATATTTTCCAGGTCTTTTCAAGAGATCACTGAGAGTCCATTTTCTTAATATCCATATCCTTTGGAAGGATCAGGCTTAAGAGAATGGAGACCACAAACACCACTGCCACTACATTGGCGGAAAATACCGACTGGATCACAGGCGGAAATATCTCCCAGATTCCTGCCTCGCTGGCTGTGGTAAAGCCGATGCCGATGGACAAGGACAGTGCCGCAATGGTGATATTTCTCTGGGAAAAGCCGCAGTCCGCCACCATCTGGATGCCGGAGGTCAGGATCGTTCCAAACATCATGATAGTACAGCCTCCAAGCACCGCATCCGGCAGGGAAGCAAAGAAATTGCCCACTGGCGGAAGGAGTCCTGCAAGGATCATACAGGCTGCGCCCGTCATAATCGTAAAACGGTTGACTACCTTTGTCATATTGATCAGACCTACGTTCTGTGAGAAGGAAGTCACTGGAGGACAGCCAAAGAGACCAGAGATAAAGGAACCATAGCCGTCGCATCCCAAAGAACCGGAGATTTCCTCTCCTGTGATGGTTCGGTTTAAGCCGCCCGCTACCAGAGCCGAGGTGTCGCCGATGGTTTCCGCCGCAGATACCAGGAAAATAATGCAGGCGGAAAGGATGGCTCCCGGATGAAACTCCGGCTTAAAGGGCATAAAGTGAGGAAGGGAAACAATACCGCCGGACAGGATCATGGACAGATCTACCTTCCCCATTACAATGGCCAGGATATAGCCCACCACCAGGCCCGCCAGTACGGACAGCTGCTTTAAATACCCCCTGGCCAGGATATTCCACAAAAGACAGGTGGCAAGCGTCACCGAACCCAGGATCAGGTTCTGGGCTGAACCGAAATCATCATTATACCCGCCTCCAAAGGATCTTGCGCCTACGGTAAAAAGCGAAAAACCGATTGCGGTTACCACTGAGGCCGCCACGATAGGCGTAATGATCTTTCTCCAGTATTTTGCCAGAAGCCCCAGCGTCCCCTCAAACAGACCGCCTGCCAGCACGGCTCCCACGACGGCCGGATAGCCGTAATTGGCGGAAATGGCGCTGAGCACCGTTACGAAGGTAAAGCTGACGCCCATGACCACCGGCAGCTTCGAGCCGACGCGCCAGATGGGATACAGCTGGATCCGGGGGGCTTACCGTCA
>OBWM01001793.1_pt1 | contig 10364 bp, 6 predicted proteins | sample 1538041 | NCBI WGS metagenome assembly OBWM01 (sample SAMEA2580049, study PRJEB22360) | human gut metagenome | biome: human gut; feature: human-associated habitat; material: faeces | place: Denmark | collected 2008/2010
CTCAAGGTCAACGCCCTTGATCGGCGGGATGTCAAGCGGAGACGGCATGTACTCGATGATCGCATCAAGGAGCTTCTGTACGCCTTTGTTTCTGTATGCTGTACCGCAGCATACCGGAATTGCCTGACACTCGCAGGTTGCTTTACGAAGAACCTTCTTCATCTCATCAACGGTCGGCTCCTCACCCTCAAGATACTGCATCATGAGGTCATCATCGAGCTCGCAGATCTTCTCAACGAGTTCGCTGTGGTAAAGCTCTGCATCATCTGCCATATCTTCCGGAATGTCTGTTACGGAGATATCATCGCCCTTATCATCATTGTAGATGTAAGCCTTCATCTCGAAGAGGTCGATGATTCCCTTGAACTCGTCTTCCTTACCGATCGGGAGCTGGATGCAGATCGCGTTCTTGCCAAGTCTTGTACGGATCTGATCTACACAGCCGTAGAAGTTTGCACCAAGGATATCCATCTTGTTGATGAATGCCATTCTCGGTACGTTGTAGGTATCAGCCTGACGCCATACGTTCTCGGACTGCGGCTCTACACCACCCTTTGCACAGAAAACGCCTACAGCGCCATCAAGTACACGGAGGGAACGCTCAACCTCAACAGTGAAGTCTACGTGGCCTGGTGTATCGATGATGTTGATACGGTGCTCAAGTGCGCCAGCCTTCGGCTTTGTCTTTTCCTGAAGAGTCCAGTGACAAGTCGTAGCTGCGGATGTGATCGTGATACCTCTCTCCTGCTCCTGCTCCATCCAGTCCATGGTAGCTGTACCTTCGTGAGTATCACCGATCTTATAGTTAATACCAGTATAATAAAGGATACGCTCTGTCGTTGTTGTTTTACCAGCATCGATATGAGCCATGATTCCGATATTTCTGGTTCTCTCTAACGGATATTCTCTTCCAGCCAAGGATTTTTCCTCCTATTAGAATCTGTAGTGAGCAAATGCCTTGTTAGCCTCAGCCATCTTATGCATTTCCTCTTTCTTCTTTACAGATGCGCCAGTGTTGTTAGCTGCATCCATAATCTCGTTTGCAAGTCTCTCTACCTGGGTCTTCTCGCTTCTCTTACGGGAATAGAGAGTGATCCAGCGAAGGCCTAATGCCTGTCTTCTCTCCGGCTTAACCTCGATCGGTACCTGGTATGTTGCACCACCGATACGTTTTGCCTTAACTTCGAGAACCGGCATGATGTTGTTCATAGCCTCTTCGAATACTTCTACAGCGTCCTTACCGGTCTTCTCAGCGACCTCTTCGAAAGCGCCGTAAACAATTTTCTGAGCAACGCCCCTCTTACCATCAAGCATGATGTTGTTGATCAGCTTGGTTACAACTTTGTTGCTGTAAAGCGGGTCTGCTAATACGTCTCTTTTCTGAGTATGTCCTTTACGTGGCACGTTACTTCCCTCCTTAATATGCTGCCCTTTATCAGAAATGATACAGGCAGTTTCCATTAACTCAACGGTACTCACAAGTTTCCATAAAATGTGTTCGTGCTCGGTCTATATATTTCCTGCAACCACAGGTACAATATCACGGATCCGGCACTAACAAATGCGAAAATATCTTTCGCAGTCACTTTACTGCTGTTAGTGGTACTAATCTGGTTTGTTCCAAACTGCTGTGAGATTACTTCTTATCTTTTGGTCTCTTAGCGCCGTACTTGGAACGAGCCTGCTTTCTGTTTGCTACGCCTGCTGTATCCAGTGTACCTCTGACAATGTGGTATCTGGTACCTGGCAGGTCCTTAACTCTTCCTCCACGGATCAGAACAACGCTGTGCTCCTGAAGGTTGTGTCCCTCTCCTGGGATATAGCTTGTTACTTCGATACCATTAGAAAGACGTACTCTGGCGATCTTTCTGAGTGCAGAGTTAGGTTTCTTAGGGGTAGCAGTCTTAACAGCGGTGCATACGCCGCGCTTCTGTGGTGCGGATACGTCTGTTGCTCTCTTCTGTAAAGAGTTGTAACCCTTCTGCAGAGCTGGTGCAGTAGACTTCTTTGCGCTGGTCTGTCTTCCCTTTCTAACTAACTGGTTAAATGTTGGCATCCTTTTCACCTCCTGTGATATTGACTGTTGGTTGCTGTGTCTTTCAGCTTTTGTGCACCAAAACATAAGTGTTCTGAACACACTTTTTCATTATAACATAAGGCCCAAATCTGTCAAGTATTTTTTTAGTGGGCGGCAAATAGCCGGAAATTCCATATTTTTTTATCATGTGTGATTCTTAAGTTTTTTTTATTTTTTGAAACTTTTATGTCATTTTGTCCGTCCAATGTATATAATATGTACGATCTGCAGATAAGAGTCTGCCCTTATGCGGCCCGTATGGCAGCTTTGAGGGGTACTCATCTTACTGCAGATACCACGATCAGATAGGACGGATTTTCTATGGTATTCAGCAGCTTTGACTTTTTATTCCGGTTCCTGCCGGTATTTTTGTTTCTTTATTTTATATGTCCAGAAAGACAGCGTAATCTCTGTCTCTTTGTCGGAAGCCTCGTATTCTACTTTTATGGCTCCAGACAATTGCCCCTTTATTTTTGGCTTCTTCTCCTTTCCATGGCGGTCAATTTCTTTATCGGCCGCAGAATTGGAAGAAAATGGAACGGGCCGGAACGGGCCGTCTGGCTGACAATCGGCATTATCTATAACCTGCTGTGGCTGATGAGTTTTAAATACAGCGCCTTTTTTGCAGAAAATACGAATGCGCTTCTGACATATGTGGGGCTGTCTGTGCAGCTGCCCGTACTGCGCCCTGCACTCCCCCTGGGGATCAGTTTTTATACCTTCCAGGCAATTGCATATCTGGCGGATGTATATCGGAAGAAGATCCGCAGCGAAAGTTCTCTTCTGCGCTTTGGCACCTGGTTTACCATGTTCACCCAGGTAACCTCCGGCCCTATCACCCGGTATCAGGAGGTACGTCCCCAGCTTCTTGGCCGAAAGCTATCCCTGGATCGGCTTGAAACGGGACTTCGTGAATTTACGATTGGCCTAAGCCTTAAGGTTCTTCTTGCCAATCAGCTTGGAGGACTTTGGAATCAGGTAAACGCCATTGGTTATGAGAGTATTTCCACTCCTCTGGCGTGGATGGGAATCATCGCTTTCAGTCTGCAGCTTTATTTTGATTTTTACGGCTATTCCCTCATGGCCCAGGGCCTTGGATGGATCCTTGGTTTCCAGATTCCCAGAAACTTTGCACATCCTTATCAGTCCCTGTCTATGACGGAATTCTGGCGGCGTTGGCATATGACTCTCGGAAAATGGTTTAAGGATTATATATATATTCCTCTGGGCGGCAATCGCAGGGGAACTTTCATAATGGTGCGCAATCTTCTGGCTGTCTGGTTGCTGACCGGGTTCTGGCATGGAGCAGACTGGAATTTTCTCCTGTGGGGGCTGCTGCTTTTTGTGCTTATCTCTCTTGAAAAGCTGGGACTGGGAACTCTCTTAAACCGTTTTCCGGCTTTGGGGCATATATATATGGCCTTCGTAATTCCCTTAAACTGGCTGGTATTTGCCATAAGCCAGCCAGCTCAGATCCTGATCTACCTACAGCGGCTTTTTCCATTTTTCAACGCACCGGGAGCCTATACATGGTTTGCAGGAGATTATCTGAAATACGGACAGATTTACGGCCTGTCCCTTATTGCGGGTCTGATTTTTGTGACAGATCTGCCAAGACGGATCTATAACCGCTACAGAACTACCTTTGTTACGGCCCTTGGGCTGGTCGTTCTGTTTTGGATCTGTATATACTGCATTAAAATGGGAATGGATGACCCATTCTTATACTTCCGATTCTAATGATTTAGAAAGTGACTTTTATGATGAAAAAATATTGGTATACTATGATTCTGGCAGGAAGTCTGATCGCCGTTAAAGGCGGAACTCTTATTTCTCAAGGGGCCGGACTGGAAAACCTTTTAAATCAAAACGGAAAGCCGGAGCTGCTTTCTGAAGCCGAACCTGCAGCCATTGCATCCCCCCTCTCCTCTTCTGCTGAAAACGACGCCGGAAATGAAGGAGACAGCCAGTTTTCCATCCCCCGTCTCCCCGGCCAGTCAACCGATTCTGACCAGGAAACAGTTTTCAGTGAGTCTTCCTCTTCTGATCTCGAAACACCGGAAGAAGAAACTGGGGCACAGGACAGAACAGAAGTGCCTGCAGATGACCCTGTGAGCGGAGCCGCCACCAGCACTTCACCGGCTGAAACCGTTTCCGAAACTCCGTCTGCACCCATTGATTTTAGTTCTACCCTCTTTATTGGAGATTCGCGTACTGAGGGCTTAAAGGAATACGGCGGTTTAAATGAGGCGGAATTTTTTGCCAATTCCGGTATGAGTACCTTTAACCTTCTCTCTGCCAGTCTGACCTTAAAGGATGGCAGCAAAAAGACTCTGGAAGAACTGCTGTCTGAGCGAAGCTATGAACGGATCTATCTCATGCTTGGTATCAATGAACTGGGATATCCCTCATCTACTGTAATCAGGCAATATTCCGCTATTGTGGATCGGATTCAGGCCCTCCAGCCAAATGCACGTCTGGTACTAGAAGCCAATCTGCACGTAACAAAGAAAAAATCTGATTCTGACCCCACGTACGGAAACGGGAAACTCAACGCATTAAACAACGCTATTTATCAGATCGCTGTGGACAAAGGCTGTGGTTACGTAGATGTAAATGGGCTTTTTGATGACGGACAGGGGAATCTGGATTCTAAATATTCGGTAGACAACGCTCACATTATGGGAAAATACTACACCATCTGGGCTCAGTGGCTTCGAACACAGCACGTTTGATTCAAAATACATTCTACCACAATATGTATATTTGCTGATGCAAAAACCCCGGCAGGCCGAACCATTCCGACCTGCCGGGGTTTTTTATATCCGGTTTTAAGCATAAAACCAAATTTTTATTTTATTCATCTGTATCCTCAGAATCAGTTTCCGCCTCTGAATCTGCAGCCTCGTCCTCTTCTGCGGTTTCATCCATATCAAGGACTTCTTCTGCTACATTTTCCTCGGTCAGTCTGTTATCCTCAGCTTCCGCTCCGTCCTCATCCTCAGAGAGAAGAATCTCGTCCTCAGCTTCTGCTGCAAACGCATCATCTGTATCCAGCTTTACGGTTCTGTAGCGTTTCATACCAGTACCAGCCGGAATCGGCTTACCAATAATAACATTTTCCTTAAGACCGATCAGGTGATCTACCTTACCGTTAATCGCAGCTTCAGTCAGAACCTTCGTAGTCTCCTGGAAGGATGCAGCTGACAGGAAGGAGTCAGTTGCAAGAGATGCCTTGGTAATACCAAGCATAACCTGCTTGCCCTCTGCCGGACGCTTGCCCTCTGCAATCAGCTGTTCATTCATCTCATTGAAGTCCAGAACATCCATAGATACGCCCGGCAGCACATCACTGTCGCCGCTTTCCTCGATACGGATCTTCTTTAACATCTGGTGAACGATCATCTCAACGTGCTTATCGTTGATTTCTACACCCTGGAGGCGGTATACACGCTGTACTTCCTGGATCATATAATCCTGTACCGCGCGGACGCCCTTGATCTTTAAGATATCGTGAGGATTTACGCTACCTTCGGTCAGCTCGTCGCCAGCCTCAAGCACCTGACCGTCCATAACCTTGATTCTGGATCCATAAGGAATCAGATAGGTCTTGGAATTGCCGGTTTCATTGTCAGTTACCGTAATCTCACGCTTCTTCTTTGTATCCTTGATGCTTACCACGCCGCCAAACTCAGTGATGATAGCAAGACCCTTCGGCTTACGGGCCTCGAAAAGCTCCTCTACTCGAGGAAGACCCTGTGTGATATCGCCGCCGGCAACGCCGCCCGTATGGAAGGTACGCATGGTCAGCTGTGTACCAGGCTCACCGATAGACTGTGCTGCGATGATGCCGACTGCCTCGCCTACCTGTACAGGCTGTCCTGTGGCCATGTTGGCTCCGTAGCACTTAGCGCATACACCGATATGAGACTTACAGCTTAAGACAGTACGGATCTTCACGGACTTGCGTCCCTGCTTTTCAAGCACCTTCATAACTGCTGCAGCACGCTTTGGTGTACACATATGGTTGGCCTTCATCACTACCTCTCCCGTATCGGGATCGATAATGTCCTCGGCAATATAACGGCCTGTAATTCTCTCCTGAAGATCCTCGATCACTTCGTTTCCGTCTGTAAACGCCTTGATCTCCATAAATGGAATATCTCTGCCCTCACAGCAATCTACCTCACGGATGATCAGATCCTGTGAAACGTCTACCAGTCGTCTGGTCAGATAACCAGAGTCGGCTGTACGAAGAGCCGTATCGGACAGACCCTTACGTGCTCCATGGGCGGAAATGAAGTACTCCAGTACGTCAAGACCTTCACGGAAGTTGGATTTGATAGGAAGTTCGATGGTATGACCAGTGGTATCTGCCATCAGTCCTCGCATACCTGCCAGCTGCTTGATCTGCTTGTCAGATCCTCGCGCACCGGAATCCGCCATCATATAGATGTTGTTGTACTTATCAAGTCCGGTCAGCAAATCGTGGGTCAGCTGATCATCCGTGGTCTTCCAGGTTTCGATAACCTCTTTATAGCGCTCCTCCTCAGTGATAAGACCGCGGCGGTAGTTCTTTGCAATGTGATCTACAGTTGCCTGAGCATCAGCAATCAGCTGCGGCTTGCTTGCAGGCACAGTCATATCGGAAATTGATACAGTCATGGCTGCCTTCGTAGAAAACCTGTAGCCGATGGCCTTGATATCATCCAGCGTAACGGCTGTCTGGGTAGCGCCGTGTACGTTGATAACCTTCTCAAGGATCTGCTTTAGCTGCTTCTTGGCTACCAGGAAGTCAACCTCCATCTTCAGCTCATTTTCTGGAATGGAACGGTCTACAAAACCGAGATCCTGAGGAATGATCTCATTGAAAATGAGACGGCCAATGGTAGACTCGATCACACCTGTCTTAACAACGCCGTTTGGAAGAGTCTTTGTGACCCTTACCTTCACTCTGGAATGGAGAGTTGCTTCCTGGTTTTCATACGCCAGGATTGCTTCATTTACACTCTTAAAGACCATTCCCTCACCCTTTGCGCCGGGACGCTCCTGAGTCAGATAATAGATGCCCAGAACCATATCCTGAGACGGAACAGCCACAGGACCGCCGTCAGAAGGCTTAAGCAGGTTGTTAGGACTTAAGAGCAGGAAACGGCATTCCGCCTGAGCCTCTACGGACAGAGGCAGATGAACCGCCATCTGGTCACCGTCGAAGTCGGCGTTGAACGCGGTACAAACAAGAGGATGAAGCTTGATGGCCTTACCTTCTACCAGGATCGGCTCGAAGGCCTGAATACCCAGTCTGTGCAGCGTAGGAGCACGGTTTAACATAACCGGATGCTCTTTAATTACATCCTCCAGTACATCCCAAACTTCCGTCTGGAGTTTCTCTACCATCTTCTTTGCGTTCTTGATATTGTGAGCGGTACCGTTGGATACAAGCTCTTTCATAACGAAAGGCTTAAACAGCTCGATTGCCATTTCCTTCGGCAGACCGCACTGATAAATCTTTAATTCAGGCCCCACGACAATAACGGAACGTCCAGAGTAGTCTACTCGCTTACCTAACAGATTCTGACGGAAACGTCCCTGCTTACCCTTTAACATATCGGAAAGGGACTTAAGCGCACGGTTTCCGGGTCCTGTTACCGGACGGCCCCGGCGGCCATTGTCAATAAGGGCATCTACCGCCTCCTGAAGCATACGCTTTTCATTGCGGACGATGATGTCCGGAGCGCCCAGCTCCAGCAGTCTTGCAAGACGGTTATTGCGGTTGATAATTCTTCTGTAGAGATCATTTAAGTCAGAAGTCGCAAAACGTCCGCCGTCCAGCTGTACCATAGGACGGATATCCGGCGGGATCACGGGAATCACGTCCATGATCATCCACTCAGGACGGTTTCCGGAGTTTAAAAATGCTTCTACTACTTCCAGGCGCTTGATTACCCTTGCGCGTTTCTGTCCCGTAGCGTCTACCAGCTGCTTTCTTAAATCAGCGGAATCCTTCTCAAGATCAATGGACATAAGGAGCTCCTGGATCGCCTCAGCGCCCATTCCCACACGGAAAGCGGTGGAACCGCCATACTTTTCTACTTCCTCACGGTACTCCTTCTCGGAAAGCACCTGCTTGTACTGAAGGCTGGTCACGCCGGGATCCAGTACAACGTAGGATGCAAAGTAGAGCACCTTTTCCAGTGTTCTTGGGGAGATATCAAGGATCAGGCCCATACGGCTGGGAATACCCTTGAAGTACCAGATATGGGAAACAGGAGCAGCAAGCTCGATGCGTCCCATACGCTCTCTTCTTACACTGGCCTTTGTAACCTCAACGCCGCATCGGTCACAGATCACGCCTTTATAGCGGATCTTCTTGTACTTGCCGCAGTGGCACTCCCAGTCCTTGCTGGGTCCGAAGATCCTCTCGCAGAACAGGCCATCCTTCTCTGGCTTTAAGGTTCTATAGTTGATGGTCTCCGGCTTCTTTACAACGCCGTGCTCCCACCACTCTCTCCACTCTTTGGAGGGAGCGCCTGAAGGCTCAGGCATACGGTTGCGCATAGCGCCCTGCTCCCACCATTCTTTCCACTGCTCACTGGGCTTGTCGGCAGGTTCAGGGGTCCTGTGGGTCCAGGATCTAATCTTTTCAGGGGAAGCCAGACCAATCTTAATGGCATCAAATGTCATTGGATGATAAGTTTCATTTGTTTCCGGCATGAGCTCTTACTCCCTTCTATTATTCGTCTTCACCGTCATCTGTATACGCGTCATACAGATCATCTGTGTCATCATCTGCAGACCTGGAAGCCGATTCTACGCTTACAAATTCATTATCCTTGATTTCCTGCTCCTGATAACCATAGGAAGCAAGGGATTCCTGATCATTAAAGCGGCGGTCGCCCTCTAACATGGCCCGCAGTTCGGTATCGCCGTAGTCAATGTTCTCAGTCATCTCAACTTCGGTTCCATCCTCTCTCTGCACCTGTACATCCAGGCCCAGAGACTGCATTTCCTTAAGAAGCACCTTAAAGGACTCAGGAACGCCAGGCTCAGGGATGTTCTCGCCCTTGATAATGGCTTCGTATGTTTTCACACGTCCCACCACATCATCGGACTTCACAGTCATAATTTCCTGTAGGGTGTAGGAAGCGCCATACGCCTCCAGCGCCCAAACCTCCATCTCTCCGAAACGCTGGCCGCCGAACTGGGCTTTACCACCCAACGGCTGCTGAGTTACCAGGGAGTATGGGCCGGTAGAACGTGCGTGGATCTTATCATCTACCAGGTGATGCAGCTTCAGGTAATGCATATGTCCAATGGTAACGGCTCCGTCGAAATACTCGCCGGTACGGCCGTCTCTTAAGCGGACTTTTCCGTCTCTGCTGATCGGAACGCCCTTCCACAGTTCTCTGTGCTCCAGATGGGAGCCCAGATAATCCATTACCTCAGGCTTCAATGTATCTTTGTATTTTGCCTCAAAATCCTCCCAGGAGCTGTTTACGTAGTCATTTGCAAGCTCCAGGGTATCCTGAATGTCGTTCTCATTTGCACCGTCAAAAATCGGAGTGGAAACGTTGAATCCAAGGGCCTTGGCAGCAAGGCTTAAGTGGATCTCCAGCACCTGTCCGATGTTCATACGGGAAGGCACGCCCAGAGGATTCAGCACGATATCAAGAGGACGACCATTCGGAAGGAACGGCATATCCTCTACAGGAAGCACACGTGAAACCACACCCTTATTTCCATGACGTCCAGCCATCTTATCACCTACAGAAATCTTACGTTTCTGAGCAATGTAGATGCGGACGGTCTGATTTACGCCAGGTGAAAGCTCATCGCCGTTCTCTCTTGTAAATACCTTTGCGTCAACGATAATACCATAAGCGCCGTGGGGAACCTTCAGAGAAGTATCGCGAACCTCTCTCGCCTTCTCGCCAAAGATCGCTCTTAACAGACGCTCTTCTGCGGTCAGCTCCGTCTCTCCCTTGGGAGTTACCTTTCCTACCAGGATATCTCCGGCACGCACTTCAGCGCCGATGCGGATGATGCCCCGCTCGTCCAGATCCTTTAATGCATCCTCGCCTACGCCCGGAACGTCTCTTGTGATCTCTTCCGGTCCCAGCTTGGTATCACGGGCTTCCGCCTCATACTCCTCGATGTGAACCGAGGTATATACATCATCCTGAACCAGACGCTCGGAAAGCAGAACCGCATCCTCGTAGTTATAGCCTTCCCAGGTCATAAAGCCGATCAGCGGGTTCTTGCCAAGAGCAATCTCGCCGTTGGCAGT
>OBWM01001797.1_pt1 | contig 10335 bp, 4 predicted proteins | sample 1538041 | NCBI WGS metagenome assembly OBWM01 (sample SAMEA2580049, study PRJEB22360) | human gut metagenome | biome: human gut; feature: human-associated habitat; material: faeces | place: Denmark | collected 2008/2010
TGCTGTTTAAACAATATTTTCATATTTTTGCAAATATATTTTGAGTGTTTTGTGAAAGGAATGAAGATAATTGTAAAAAATAGAAAACTTTTAGTGTTTATAGTTCTTCTCATTAGTAGTGCTGTGAGCAAGGGGCAGATTTATAAGTACATAGGGTTGGAAGACGGTTTGAACAACCAGAAAATCTACCATATTCAAAAAGACCGACGCGGATATATGTGGTTTTTGACTCAGGAGGGGGTAGATCGTTATGACGGTAAACACATCAAGCATTATACTTTCTCGGATGACAGTATGAAGCTGGACTCACGGATAGCTTTGAACTGGCTTTATATGGATCAGGAAGATGTATTATGGGTAATCGGGCAGAAAGGACGTATTTTCAGGTATGATTCACAACATGATAAATTTGAATTGGCTTATGTACACCCTGAATTGATCCGAAATAAGTTTCAAGCATTTCTTGATTATGGTTATCTGGACAAGAATGATCATATTTGGCTATGTTACAAAGATACAATTACCTGGTATAATATTCGTACTGGAACAACACAACATATGCCAAAGCCTGTCGATGGTGCAATATCTACTATTGAGCAGGCTGATGGCGGTCATTTTTTTATCGGTACGGGAAGCGGTTTGTTTTGTGTCGGGATAGAAAAGGGAGAACTGAAACAAATTCCTGATGAAGTAGTAAAAAGCATCGTTACACCTGTTCACGAACTGTATTACCATACTGTGTCAAAGCAATTATTTGTGGGTAGTTATAAAGAAGGGATACTTATATATGATATTGGTAAAACCCAAAAAATCACTCCTTGTTATGCACCAAACAATGTGGAAGTTAATCAGATTGTTGCTCTGAACGCTGATGAGTTGTTGATAGCTACGGGTGGAAAAGGAGTATATAAGCTGAATGTAAATACTTGTAAGAGTGAACCTTATATAACGGCTGACTATAGCAGTTATAATGGAATGAACGGAAACAATATCAATGATATCTATGTGGATGAGGAGGAGCGTATTTGGCTTGCCAATTATCCTACTGGTATTACCATTCGTAACAATCGTTATGGAAGATATGATTTGATAAAGCATTCTCTTGGCAATAACCGGTCGTTAGTGAATGATCAGGTGCATGATGTGATAGAAGATAGTGACGGTGACCTTTGGTTTGCAACTAGTAATGGAATTAGTTTTTATCAGACCGATACAAGAGAATGGTGTTCTTTTTTTAGTTCTTTTGATCCGGTGCCGGATGATGAGAATCATATCTTCTTGGCGTTGTGTGAAGTCTCTCCTGGTGTGATATGGGCTGGTGGTTTTACGTCTGGAATTTATAAGATAGAAAAGAAGAAAGGGTTTAAAATAAGCTATCTTTCGCCTGCGGCCATTGCAGGAATACGTCCTGACCAATATATTTATGACATTAAAAAGGATTCGAGCGGTGATGTATGGTCCGGTGGATATTATCATTTGAAACGCATTAATCTTGAGACTAAAAATGTTCGTTTGTATCCGGGAGTAAGTTCCATCACCACCATTCTGGAGAAAAATGCCCGTCAAATGTGGATTGGTACAAGAATGGGACTCTATCAGCTTGACAAGCAATCCGGTGTTTACCGGTATATTGACTTGCCTGTTGAATCTCCTTATATATGTGCATTATACCAGAGAGAAGATGGTATCCTGTATATTGGTACTCGTGGAGCAGGTCTTCTTGTTTATGATATCAATAAAAAGAAGTTTATTCATCAGTACCGAACTGATAATTGTGCACTGATTTCTGATAATATTTATACGATTATTCCGCGTCAGGATGAAAATCTCCTGATGGGTACGGAAAATGGTATTACGATTTATTCACCTAAAGATCATTTTTTCCGTAACTGGACACGGGAGCAGGGACTGATGAGCGTAAATTTTAATGCCGGTTCTGCCACAACTTACAGTAACAGTACGCTTGTCTTTGGTGGCAATGATGGTGCTGTTAAGTTTCCGACAGACATAGAAATACCTGAGCCATATTATTCGCGTTTGTTATTACGGGATTTTATGATAGCTTATCATCCTGTCTATCCTGGTGATGACGGATCTCCCTTGAAGAAGGATATTAACGAGACTGATTGTCTGGAATTGGTCTACGGTCAAAATACTTTTTCGCTTGATGTGGCTTCCATAAATTATGATTATCCTTCTAATATTCTTTATTCATGGAAAATCGACGGTTATCATAAAGAGTGGACCCGTCCGAGTCAAGATAATCGGATTGTTGTTAGAAATCTGCCTCCTGGCAGTTATACGTTACAAATTCGTACTGTATCTAATGAGGAGAAGTATAAAACTTATGAAACAAGGAGTATTCAGATCATTATTACCCCTCCGGTGTGGGCCAGTATGTGGGCAATGGTGGGGTATGCAATTCTGGTGGTCTTGATTATGATTATCATATTCCGTGTTATCATGTTGCATAAACAAAAGAAGATTTCTGATGAGAAGACACGTTTTTTTATTAATACTGCTCATGATATACGTACGCCGCTGACATTGATAAAAGCACCGCTGGAAGAAGTTGTTGAAAACCATATGGTGGCAGAGAAGGCATTACCCCATATGAATATGGCCCTAAAGAATGTGAATACATTGCTTCAGCTGACAACCAACTTGATAAACTTTGAACGGATCGACGTATATTCGTCTACTCTTTATGTTTCTGAGTATGAATTGAATTCTTATATGAATGATGTTTGTGCTACTTTCCGCAAATATGCTGAGATGAAGCGTGTCAGATTTGTTTATGAGAGTAATTTTGATTATTTGAATGTGTGGTTTGATAGTGACAAAATGGGGTCTATCTTGAAGAATATTTTGTCAAATGCGTTGAAGTACACGCCAGAGAATGGTAGCGTGTGTATTTGTGCTTGCGAGGAAGGGAATACTTGGAGTATTGAGGTAAAGGATACAGGAATTGGTATTCCTTCATCTGAACAGAAGAAATTATTCAGAAATTGTTTCCGGGGTAGTAATGTAGTCAATTTGAAAGTGACCGGAAGTGGGATTGGATTGATGCTGGTATATAAACTGGTTAAGTTGCATAAAGGAAAGATCCATATTCAAAGTGTTGAACATCAGGGAACATGCGTGCAAATTACTTTCCCGAAGGGAAATACCCATTTGCATAAAGCAAAGTTTATCTCTCCAAAAACGCCGAATGAACGTATGGATGCTGTTGTACTGGGGGGAACTTCTGACTTGCCGGTCTTGGAGGCACCTCAGATAAAAACCTCTTTACAGCGTATTCTGGTAGTGGAAGATAATGATGATTTGCGTAATTATCTTGTGGATATGCTTATGGCAGGGTATAATATCCAGTCCTGTTCCAATGGCAAAGATGCGCTTGTCATTATAAAGGAGTTTAATCCAGATCTTGTTATATCCGATATAATGATGCCTGAGATGAGTGGAGACGAACTGTGCTCAGCTATCAAAACGAGTGTGGAAATGTCTCACATTCCAGTCATATTGCTGACTGCGTTAGGGGATGAGAAAAATATACTCGGAGGACTGGAAATCGGAGCAGATGCCTATATAACCAAGCCATTCAGTGTGGGTATACTAAAGGTGACTATTAAAAACATATTGGCAAATCGTGAATTGCTCCGTCAGGTCTATAATAGTATCGAAAATAAAGAAAAGCATTTACCTGTCAATTGTACTAATACTTTGGACTGGAAATTCATAGCTTCAGTCAAGGAATGTATAGAGAAGAATATGGGAGATTTGGACTTTGGGGTAGATGTACTCAGTAATCAGCATCATATGAGTCGAACAAGTTTCTATAATAAACTGAAAGCGCTGACCGGTTATGCTCCGGCTGACTACATCCGGATGATCCGTTTGCAACGTGCAGCACAATTATTAAAGCAGAAAGAATATACAATAACGGAGATTGCTGAAATTGTCGGGTTTTCGGATGCGAAGTATTTCAGGGAGGTATTTAAGAAGTATTATAATGTCAGTCCAAGTAAGTTTGTGAATTCGGATCAGGAATAGAGTAGACGAGATATCGTTTTATACCATTGTTGTTTCTTATAAACTTTTGGAGAGGATTATAGGACGCTAAATTCGAAAAAGAAGAAGATGTCAAAAGCAAGATAAATGTATCATCCTGCTTTTGACATCTTCTTTTTTTAATAGATTATTTATAATAACTTGTTGGAGCCGAGTATGATCAGCATTGTATATCCCAAGATAAGTCCTATAATTCCCATAATGATACCTACCTTTTCCATATCTTTTTGCTGAATCATTCCTGTGGCATGTGCCAGGGCATTAGGTGGTGTACTAATTGGTAATATCATTGCCAGCGATGATCCGATGGCGACTCCAATTAATAAAGTCTCTACACCTCCCAACGATGACAGGTTTTCACGCATGCTGATTCCGGCAATGGCGAGAATAGGGACGAGTAATGCTGCGGTGGCTGTGTGTGAAATAAAGTTGGCCATAGCATAGCAAATCAGTCCGGAACCGACAATCATCAGTACAGGGGGCCATGTGCTGAATGGGATGGCTTCGATCATATGCTTTGCCAGTCCGGTCTCTTGCAAGGCTACGCCCAATGCGAAGCCGCCGGCTACCATCCAGAGTACACTCCAGCTGATCTCTTCCAGGTCACGTTTGGTAATAACGCCTGTTATACAAAAAACAGCTACCGGAATCATTGCCACTACATTGGAGTTTACTCCTGTAAATTTGTCGAACATCCACAATAGAACCGTTATAGCAAAGGTGATATAAACCACAATGGAGCGCCAGTCTTTCTTTGCTTCACCTTCAATTTGCAGTTCGATGCTCTTTTGTTTGAATGGAAACAGTCGTAAGAGGATAAACCAGGCTATAAACAGTACAATAATAGTGTAAGGCAACATAAAGCTCATCCATTCTCCAAAACCGATATTCAGATTTAATCCTTCCGGATCATTCAAATACTTTAAAGCAATGGCGTTAGGTGGTGTACCGATAGGAGTTCCCATACCACCTACATTGGCAGCAACGGGAATGGCCATAGCCAATCCGATTTTCCCTTTTCCATCTGCCGGGAGTGCTTTTAATACGGGAGTAAGGAAGGTAAGCATCATGGCCGCCGTAGCCGTATTGCTAAGAAACATGGAAAAGACAGCTGTAACGAGGATGAATCCCAATAGCACATATCGTGATTGTGTTCCGAAAGGTCTCAGCATAACTCGTGCCAACAATACATCCAGTCCACTTTTGGTTGCTGCGATGGCAAGAATAAATCCACCTATAAACAGCATGATGATAGGATCGGCAAAGCAATGCAGAATAGACTTATATTTGACTGTCTGTCCCAATTCCTCCGCAGGAGTATTTTGGGTTAAGAACCATAAACTACTGTCGGAAACGGTAAGTAATAATAATACGACAATAAGAACGGAAGTGGTCCATGCCGGGACAGCTTCGAACACCCACATGAGTGTGGCGAAAATGAAAATGGAAATAAGTCTTTGTTCTATAACGGTCAACCCTTCTATTCCAAAAGTATCAATGGGAAGGAACCATAAAATAAGAGAGAGGGTAATAGCTATGGTTAACTTTATACATCGGGCCACTGTCTGATTCTTTGCTAACCGTTTAGCTTTCTTTAAGTCCTGATAAGCTTCTACTAGGTGGAAGCCGTGAAAAATCTTGTACATAATATTAGAATGAGATAAAATTAAAAAACGTTTGCAAAAATAACTTTTTATTTTGTATTTAGTTAGTCTGACGTTAAAGATTTCTTTTATTCAACATATTTATTAAAATTTTATGCAGATGACTTGCTGTATTGAAAAAAGTAGTATTTTTGCCGCCGCTTTTGGAAAATGCATTTATAAAGTTTCCAATATTCAGTATTATTTTAATCAAAAAAACATGAATTATTCTTGCAGAAAAACCATCGTTCCTATTATAATAGGAACATTACTTTCAGGCGCCTGCTCGAACGATGAACCAACCGGGGGAAAAGGCCATCAACAAACTTATTCAGTGGTATTAAAAGGAATTACGGTAGCAGGAGAAGAATCTTCTGAAGAGCTCAAAGATGTATCGGTTTTCCAGTTTAGTGACGGGAATTTATATAAAGAGGAACAGCTGACTCCCGGGCAAGGCGGACAGTCGGAGATTTCTGCGGTCAGCGGATCTCGACTTTATTTTCTGACCGGACTGGAGATTCCTGCTGGAGAGAAAGCTAAAAGTGAAGAAGAATTTCGTAATACGATTATCGGTGAAGGATTGCATGATAATTCTGCGCCGGATTTCATGGCGGCTGTAGTCGAATTGGAGAGCGGAGTAGTGACACGCAGCAATGCGGAGGTCAATGTAATTATGAAACGCGGTGTGGCGCGCATTGATTTGAACACAACAGCCGACAGCAAAACGCAGATAAAGGAAGTCATCGTAGAGAATGCTCCTGCCGAGACTTTACCATTCCTCGAAAATGTCCGGGCGTCGGATAAAACGGTGAGCTATCGGAAGGAGTTCTCTTCTGCATTCGATGGCAAGCAAGAGGGGGTATTCCGTCTGTTCGAGAGCACACGTCCTGTCAATATCATCTTGCGTGGAACCTATGGTGAAGTCCCTATCAGGTTAAAAGTCGAATTACCAGTTGTCGAACGCAATAAAGTATATGAATTGGCAGTGCTCAATGTGGGAGCTGAAGTGACAGGCGTTTTTGAGATCAAACCGTGGGAAGAAGGGGAAACTATTGTCGGAAAGCCTGATACGAACCAACGTCTTTTGCTTAATGCGTCGAAATCCAGGATTCCGGAAGGGGTGAAGGTAGACTATGAGAATAATATACTGGAAGTGCCTGCTACAGGTGCTGATAACATGACACTGGCGTTCGTTACAGACACTCGTATCGATATTTCTTCTACAGAAGGTGCCGGTAGCGGAACAAGTGTAGGCAATATGTCCGTGTCGGAAGAGGCGGAAGGTATCGTGTCGTCATTTAATGTATCGGTTGCAGCGCAAGGCAGCGGTCGCCTGGGCTATACGGTTTTGGTGCATTTGAAAAATGCCTTGTTGAGTGGAACATATGATTACGTGGAGATACGTGTGGCTCCGAGTGACAAACAGATTGAAACTGTGGAAATCGCAGGAAATGTATGGATGGCATTTAATGCGCGTAGCCGCGATCTGGAAGATCAGATTTATCCGTTGGACGGGGCTACGGTCGAAGATATGTATCATAAAAGTTGGATTAACACGGTGGGTGGTCTGTTCCAGTTTGGACGTTTATATATGTACGTGCCTTGGCAGGGGTATAATCCTTCCAACAATTTAGGTAACCAGACAGCTGATGCACCTTGGGTAAATGATACACATATGCCTTGCCCTGAAGGATACCGGATACCGACTGGTAACGAATGGCAGTCTCTGCTTCCTGCAGACCAAGAGATTCCGGGTAGATATAAGGCAGGAAATGGAGAAACAATTGCCGCTACACTTCACATCGGAGAAGGAACACTGATAACTCCGTCCAGTGGTGTGACGGGAACACAGCATTATGTGAAGTTTACTTCGGAAGACACCGGTCGCAGCCTTATTATTCCTTTGGCTGGCTCGAAGGGAGATAAGTCATCATCCAATAATCCGGCTTTCGGGAAAAGAGCTGTGTTGTGGACAAACGAACGTAACGGTCTTCCGGGCGGTTATGCATGGGCTTACTGGTTGCCGTTCGAAGGAGCCGAGACAGCCGTTATTAAGAAACAGCGGTTACAGATGGAAGCATTTGCATCCGTACGTTGTGTAAAGAAATAGAGGAGGCTGTTTATGAAGATGCTAAGAATCATAATGATATTACTGGGCGCATTATTGCTTGCCAACTGTTCGGGCGATTTTGAACAGGAGACCGGCATTGTTCCTTCCCATTCCGGACAAGTGTCGTTTTTGTTTGGGTTGCAGCAAGACGATGCGTCCGTGGTGCAGACACGCGGAAGCAAACCGGAGCAGATCACTCGTATGTGGTATGCTATTGCCAATGAACGTGGAGAGATTATTAAGCCCTTATATCAGAAGCTGGAAGAAAACTTCTCAAAATTGACTATCGAAGGATTGAGTATGGGGGATTATACAGTCGTTTTTTTGGCTACTACGAGCGAGGAAGAAGATGAGGCTGTCAAAGAACCCGAAAAACTGTCCGATGACTGGTTGATAAATCATGCGGAAAATGCGCCGTTAGATGCGGTTTACTTTTATAAAAAAATAGAATTGCATATCGGCAGAGATCAGGCTTCGGTGTCGCATACAGTGGTCTTGGAGCGTTCTGTAGGGCGAGTGGATGTCGATTTGAATGTATCGTCCGATTATATGTGGAGATTCATTCGTAAAATCGATATAACTTTCGACGATGCCGAAGGAATATATGCGACTCTTGGTGCAGACGGGAAATATTCCGGAACCAGAAAGATAGAATCTTATGACATTACCGGGAAATACTCGTTTTACTCATTGCCCGGTACAAAAGCATTATCCGGATTTGTGACGATTGAGTCCGATCGCAGTGACGGAACTCAGTTTGTCCGTAAATACCGTTTCACGGATTGTAAGATTGAGGCAGGCCGTGTATCTCATATTAGTATTGATTATCTGCATCCGGAAAATCAGGATGGTTCACTTTATGTTCGTAAGGAGGACTTCTTTCGGTTTCGCGCGGATACGATGTTTTTGGCCAGTGAGCCACGTGAGGTCTTTTATGACAGTCGCCGTCGTTCTTTTTATGCGAATGCTCCGTTGCAGGTTTCCATTTCAGACGAACATCAGTTGCTTGTCAAGTTCTTTTCTCCTGTAGGTATTCAGGATGTGAAGATTATGTGCCGCTTTAATAAATTTAGCATGGAGTTCTTCGAACTGGCACATTTTGAACAGATTTATCCGTTTATGGAAGCGTCATTCCCCTTGCCGGTTGTAGATTCGGAACGGACATTCACTACAAGTAGTGGACGGAAGATAGTGGTGCCTGCACAGCCCGGACTTTCCAATGACGATGTGACGCTTGTTATTCGTACAGAAGATCCGTTTATGAAGAAAATAGAACAGATAGACAGTCGCTGGTTTATACGTTTTTCTTCTTATTCGGCTGACAATGGTCATGCGTATTGGCGTCATATGAATCCGTTATTGTGCCGTCACGGAGTGGCGTTGGCTGTCAATATGGCTTTCATGTTCTCTTCCGAAGAGTTTAATATGGAAATGAACAAATACGAAGGTTTGTTGAAAGACAATGGAGGAAATCCGATCAATCTGGATGCGTTGCGTCTAAGAATCCGTAATCATGGCGGGCTTGTGCTGGGTTGTGTTGCCGGTGTCGGCGGATTAGGTGGAGGCAATACGTACGGCTTGGCTAATTATTGTTATACCGGTGTTTATTTTGATGCGACTCCTCCGGATGCCCATCCGCATAATTATCCCCGTCAGGCCATGTTTCATGAATACGGGCATTGCCTTGGGTATAGCCATAGCAGTACGATGACATATGGTGACCAATGGACGGTGTTGTGTGCAACGGTTTTTGTGGATATGGGAAAGAATGGCAAATTGCCGGTATGTTCGAAAGAGATAATAGCACAGTTGCCGATGTAATCTGAAATCTTTTTCCTTCTTGCTTATTGCAAGTACAAGAAAAGCCCCGAACCATCACGGTCCAGGGCTTTTTTCATCATTATAAACATGTATATAAGCAATACTAAATTTAAACACGTAAGACATCACGCATACAAACGGCGCTAACTGCCCATTATGGGCTGTCAACATTTGCAAATATATATATTTATAGATTAAGAAGGGATATTCAGTAAATGTCCCTCTTTCTAATAAATTAAGAGAACAGTTTTACTTTACGTGAGCTTTTCTCTTATTTTTTTTCTGTAAAGTCTCAAGTTTTCTATCTTTTTCATAGAATATTATTTACATATTCTTATTTTTTCTTCCCAACGTTACATTATGTATATGTCTTTTTAGGGGAAGTTAAAAACCTCTCCTGTTTTCCTCTTATTATTTTAGTCTGATTATGCAGCCGTTCTTTTTTTCTTTTCGACCTTTTCTATCATGCATACCGCATTGGCCGTATGTATTCCAAAGAAAATCCAAAGCATTTCCGTTTTCCTGTTTCTAGCTTTTATTCTGGCCAGTGAGTAATGTTGTTTCTGCGTTCCAAAGCTTCCTTCCAGCCGGGTAGCTCTTTCACGGCTGAGTTCCGACCGTAAGATCTTCCGAAGTGGCTCATCTTTGGCAGCTCTGCCCTTACGCTTAAAGGAAGTACTTATATGATAT
>OBWM01001813.1_pt1 | contig 10261 bp, 5 predicted proteins | sample 1538041 | NCBI WGS metagenome assembly OBWM01 (sample SAMEA2580049, study PRJEB22360) | human gut metagenome | biome: human gut; feature: human-associated habitat; material: faeces | place: Denmark | collected 2008/2010
AAATCTCCATTGGCGGCACGGCATATTGCGTTCCAATAGAACTGGTTGGATAATAGCCCGTCTTTCCGGGTATAGTTAAAGAAGCTGTTGTTGTTAGGATTGAAGCGGGAGAGTCCGTTGGTGGTGGTAATCCAAAGATACCCTTCTTTATCTTCCGATATGCAGCGGACACTGTTGTTTATCAGTCCGTCTTCGGTGGTGAAGGAGCGGAAGGTATATTCTCCGTTTTCTGTTGGTGAGGATTTGTAGAAACCATATCCGTTGCTGCCTATCCAAAGGGTTCCGTCTTTAGACTGGGTGATGTAGGTTACCCTTTCCTTTAACTTTGACTCCGGTTCGTCTAGCTTGATCCTCCAGAGTTGATAAATCAGTCTAGGGGTTTTCAAACTGCTTAAATCTATTCGGCAAAGTCCTTCTGTAAGTCCCAGCCACAGGTGGTTATCCTTATCTATGTAGTATCCTGTACAACCTTCAATTCCACCTAGGTTCATGCCCTTGAATGGTTCGGTGAGCGTTTGTGTTTTCAAATCGTAAACATAGATATTGATACTGGTTCCTACCCAGATGGCATTATTCAAGTGGTCATAGCAGATACTTCCGGCCCATCCCCATGAGAAGTCTCCGCATTCGGGTATTTCTATGTGGTGAAATTGTTTGTTCTGCGGATTTTTCATATCTATCCATCCTATGCCTCCTCCCCAAGTTCCCATCCAAAGTCTTCCATCGTTATCGCTGGTAAAGCAACTGACGGTATTATGGCTTAGGTGGGCGGGTGCATCGGTAGTATAGTGCTCAAAAGTGTTGCTGCCGGGAGCCCGCCGGTTCAAACCTCCTTCTACGGTTCCTACCCATAAAACACCCGACGGGTCTTCATAAATGGCATTGACGGGATTTTGGGAAAGACTTCCGGGAATGGCGGGAGTATGATAATAGTTTTGTACGAACAGCATCCGGCGGCTCATCTTGTTCAGACCTCCCACTTCGGTGCCTACCCAGATAATATCACCATCGGTCAGCAGACAGTTTACGAAGTCACAGTTTAATGTGTTTTGTACGATTTCTCCTTCTCCGGTATCTTTATTTATCCGCTCAAAATTGTCTGTCAACGCATTATAAAGGTTTATACCTTTTAGGGTGGCAACCAGCATGGTATGTTCTCCTGTTTCTGCTATGTCTGTGATAAAGTTTTGGGAAAGCGAACTATTGTCATTCGGATCATACATATAATGCTTCATCAGTTCCGTATCCATATTGTATCGGAAAAGGCCTTGTGCGCTGCCAATCCAAATTTCATTTTCTTTCCGGCAGATTACTTGTATGGACACACCGGGTAATTGAAGGGCAGATGAAATGAATGTGGGTTCCTGTACTTCCATAGCCGATTCTTTGATGCGGTAGATACCGTCTTTGTAGTTTATCCAGAGATAGTCTTCTACTTCACAAATAGTCCGGATGGATTCTCCTGCCGGTACTTCGCATGTTTTAATGATTTGTTTTATATCTCCTTGTTTGTCAAAGGTAATTTTGAATAAATTGTTTTCCGAACAAACCCAAATATTTCCCGCTTTGCTATGGAGAATAAGATGAGAGGGGCGGTTACACAGTGAAATAAGTTTGTCTTTCATATCAGTGACTTGTACTGTCTGCATGGTTTGTATATCCAGTATGTCAATACCCATTTCACTGACAGCCCAAATACGCTTGAAGTTATCCTCACACAGTTTGTTTATAAAGTTACTTCGTAGCTTGATACGGGTGTTTCCCATATGGAAGGCGGTGAATTCATAACCGTCATAACGGGCGATTCCTTCCCCGCGGGTAGCGATCCATAAAAAGCCCTGACTGTCTTTCAATATATCATCCACAAAGTTGTGAGGCAGTCCTTCATCCATCGTAATGGCAGTGAAATTATAACGTTCGGACCATTTTCCGGCTGTTCCTTCAGCTTGCATATACAGACTAGATAAAAAGATGAACAGAGCGAATAGAAAACAATGTTTTTTCATAGTGTGTTGTTCATTAATGACGTAAGAATATACCGTTACTTATACAAAGATATACCTTTTCGTTTTTCCTCAAAAACAAATAAATCATTTTTATCCCTCTGCTGCACAAATGTCCACCCTTTAAGCGATATTGTCCACCTGGCGAGCTTTTGATTGCAGTTATATTTGCATTGATAATAGTTAGTCAATGTGACAGTTGGCTGCGTTATATGCCGCATGTCATTGGCAAATTAGTACATTAGCAAATGGTCACATAATAAAAAAATACTATGAAACAGCAATTTTTCCCTCAAAGATTATTCATGGACATGAAAAGGTTAATAATAAATAGGTTGGTCGGTTTAGGCTTGTTGACCGTAGGGATATTGGTATCATGCAGTGCACCTACGGCTTTCGTGCCTGTTCCTTCTCCCAATCCTTGGGCTGATGATTATACCGCTCTTTCATCTATGGAGAATTACAAGCAGTGGGGAACATATAATGTACACGACCCGGCTTGTAAAAAAATAGGAGATACTTATTATTTGTATTCTACCGATGCTATTTTTGCTGAGAACCGGAAAGAGGCGAAAGAGAAGAATGTGCCTCTGGGTTTTGTCCAGGTACGCAAATCAAAAGACTTGGTACATTGGGATTTTGTGGGCTGGGCTTTTCCCGAGATTCCTGCTCCGGCTATAGAATGGGTTCATAGTCAGGCGGAGGGAAAAGGGGCGACTAATATCTGGGCTCCTTATCTGATGCCTTATCAGGGTATTTATCGTTTGTATTATTGTGTTTCGGCATTCGGCAGGAATACATCCTATATCGGTATGGCCGAGTCGGATTCTCCCGAAGGTCCCTGGATACAGAAAGGGTGTGTGGTTAAGACAGGAGAAGGGGATGCGATGAATGCCATAGACCCTTCTGTGGTTGAGGATCCGGAAACCGGAAAGTGGTGGATGCACTATGGCTCTTATTTCGGTGGTCTGTACTGTGTGGAACTGAATCCCGAAACAGGAATGACTATGCAGCCGGAGGATCATGGGCACTTGATAGCACGCCGGGCAAATTACCGGAAAGATAACTTGGAAGCGCCGGAAATCATGTATCAACCCCAACTTGGCAAATATTATCTGTTTACATCCTACGATCCGCTGATGACTACCTATAATGTACGTGTCGCTTATTCCGGTTCTCCCGAAGGGCCTTTTGTGGATTTCTACGGAGAGGATATAAAAGATACAACGAATAATGTTCCTATATTGACAGCTCCTTACCGCTTCGAAAATCATCCGGGATGGGCGGGAACGGCTCATTGCGGTCTTATTGATGCCGGTGACGGCCGTTATTTTATGGTCCATCAGGGACGGCTTTCCCCCCAGAACCAGTTGATGGATTTGCATGTGCGCGAAGTGTTCTTTACGGTGAATGGATGGCCTGTGGTTTCTCCCGAACGCTATGCAGGTACTGCTCCACGTTCTTTCACTAAAGAAGATTTGGTAGGTGAGTGGGAAATTATCCGTATTCAGGAACCGCCTTTGGAACGTAGTTTGGAAGCTGGACAAATATTGTGGGGTGAAGGGGACTTGCGAAATGGGGAGCAGGCGTTATCTGCCCGTGTTGTTTTGGAAGCAGATGGCAGTGTTGGAGATGCAACTTGGGATTTTAATGTTAAAAAACAACTTCTTACTATAAAAACAGCCACAGAAGATATTAACAATTTGATTATCTTTGCCGGACACGATTGGGAAAATGAAACAGAAACCATTCTCTTTACCGGCCTGGATGCTCAAGGGCATTCGGTATGGGGAAAGAGAATTAACTAATAAAAATTAATAATATTACTATCATGAAATTACACCGAACTCTATTCACGGCATGGGTATTTGCTGCCGGAGTAGCGCTACATGCACAGAATGCGCACAACATGGTCGTGCAGACCAATAAATTAGGTGCGGAAATACAACCAACCATGTATGGTTTGTTCTTTGAGGACATTAATTATGGGGCGGACGGAGGCTTGTATGCCGAACTGATAAAGAACCGTTCATTTGAATTCCCGCAACGTTTTATGGGTTGGAATATTTTCGGCAATGTGACCTTGATGGACGACGGGCCGTTCGAGCGAAATCCGCATTACGTCCGTCTGGGTAATTCCGGACACAGGGAAAAGCACACAGGAATTGAAAACGAAGGTTTCTTCGGCATAGGTGTCAAGGAAGGGGCTGAGTATCGCTTTTCCGTATGGGCACGTGGTGAGAACCAGAAACTTCGTATTGAATTGATCAAAAATGATACGATGGAGGAACGTCAGGCTTTTGAGTCAAAAGAACTGATAGTGAATTCGAAGGATTGGAAACAATATGAGGTGATATTGAAATCGCCGAGAACGGAGCCCAAGGCTCATCTTCGTATTTTCCTTGAAAGTGCGGGAACAGTGGATCTGGAACATGTTTCTCTTTTCCCTGTAGATACTTGGAAAGAGCGTAAGAACGGTCTTCGTAAAGACTTGGTGCAGGCTTTATATGATATCAAACCCGGTGTTTTCCGTTTTCCCGGCGGCTGTATTGTAGAAGGTACGGATGAGGCTACCCGTTACGAATGGAAAAAAACAATAGGTGCGGTAGAGAATCGCCCGTTGAATGAAAACCGCTGGCATTATACGTTCAAGCATCGTTTCTTCCCTGATTATTTCCAGACCTACGGACTGGGCTTCTTTGAATATTTCCAGTTGTCGGAGGATATAGGCGCCGAACCGCTGCCTATTCTGAACTGCGGATTGATATGTCAGTATCAGAATGACCCCGACCAGCAGGTCAGCCTGTCAAAGCTTGATTCGTATATACAGGATGCATTAGACCTGATTGAGTTTGCTAATGGCGATGTCACAAGTACTTGGGGAAAAGTTCGTGCGGATATGGGACACCCTGCTCCCTTTAACTTGAAATTCTTGGGCATTGGTAACGAACAATGGGGACCGGAATATCCGGAACGTCTGAAACAGTTTGTCGAGGTGCTTCGTAAGGCTCATCCTGAAATCAAGATTGTTGGTAGTTCGGGACCTCAGTCTGAAGGTAAAGACTTTGATTACTTATGGCCGGAAATGAAAAATCTGAAAGTGGATTTGGTGGATGAGCATTTCTATCGTCCCGAAAGCTGGTTCCTGGCACAAGGCAACCGTTATGACAATTACGACCGCAAAGGACCGAAGGTCTTTGCTGGAGAATATGCCTGCCATGGCAAAGGCAAGAAATGGAACCATTTTAACGCTGCTTTAATGGAAGCTGCGTTCATGACCGGACTGGAACGGAATGCTGATGTGGTGCACATGGCTACTTATGCGCCTTTGTTTGCCCATGTGGAAGGATGGCAATGGCGTCCGGATTTGATCTGGTTTGACAATCTGAACTCGGTTCGTACTTGTAGTTACTATGTGCAGCAGCTTTATGCTCATAACAAAGGTACTCATGTGTTGCCCCTGACTATGGATAAAAAAGCTGTGAGTGGTCAGGAAGGACAGGATGGTCTGTTTGCCAGTGCCGTATGGGATAAGGATGAAAAGGCTTATATCGTGAAAATTGCCAATACTTCGGAGCAGACACAGCCAGTATCATTGACTTTCAACGGGTTGAAGAAGAGTGATAAACTTGTGGAAGGTAAATGCATCACACTCCAGTCTGCCGATTTGGATAAAGATAACACGGTAGAGCATCCGAATGTCATCACTCCGAAAGAAAGTGCTGCTACGGTTGAGGGTAATGTACTGAATGTAGAGATGGCGCCGAAGACTTTCGTGCTTTATAAGTTTGTTAAGGCAAGTAATAAGTAAAAGATGAATCATTCTTTTAAATACTAACACAGAGGATAGAGAAACATAAAGCAGCCGAAGGGCTGCTTTATAATCCCAACTGCATCCGGAACTTTTAAAGGAAATGTATACCTGCCTCCCTTGGTTGTACCAAGGGAGTTTTTTTTGATTATACGTATATTATCATCTTGGATTATGCGCAGCATTTTGCTGTAAATCAGTGATATGTTGTGCAAATACATTCTAAATCCCCCTGAAACGGTTTGCCATTTTCTGCTGCCAAATCTGGTTTGACGGATATCGGTTGTTCTAATTCCTGTGTCATAGCTACGGTTGTTCCCTTGCAGGGGAGCGTCATAAGGCGTATTTTTGTTCGGGTGCGTTCGTTGATTCACTAAGGTGAAGAGGTAGCTTCACTTAGGTGAACAGCCGCTTTCACCTAGGTGGAATAATTGCTTCACCTTGGTGAAATATCAAATGGAGTGAGGTGAAGATAAGATGAGAATAGGTTCTTATGATGCCTACGAGTTGCCGGGAGGTAACGAGGGGGTGATTTTACATTCTGTCCGAGAGAATCCCCGAAGCAGATTTATTTCGCCACCGGCATACCGATTGAGGAGGAATTGAAAGACTATTACACAGAAAGTAGTTGGTAATGAGTGAGTTGCTGTGATGGAATGTTTTTGTACTTTATGTAAATGTGTTAAAAGTGATTTTTGTTGTCGTTATGTTGTAGGGGCGGACTCATGGGTCTGCCCCTACGGTGGAACATTTGATAGTTACTTCGAACTTTTGAAATATCCTCTTATTGGATGAGTCCTGTTTACATCTTTATTCTCTTATTGCGTACTTGCCTCAGAATTGTCTGCAACTCAAATACTTTCTTAGGATACTTTTCTGCTACATTCTCTTGTTCGTTCACCTTTTCCATTTCATATAACTGGGGGACGTTCAGGTTTCCGGTCTCTATTTTTTCTGCCTTCATGAAAGTGGTCGGATCATCATTCGGTTCAATGTATTTCCAGTCTTTGGTACGGACGGACAACGTGTGGTTCATGGATTGTTCCACAATCCATGGGCGGTCTGTCTTATCGGTTCCTATCAAATTCCCTAAACGGTCATAGCTGTCCGGAGCGCTGCCTTTAGGTAATCTGGCGTTGACCAAAGCTCCTAAAGAGGCTAGCCAGTCAATCTGTGACATTAATACGTCCGAGTCTCCTGCCTTTTTTATCTTCTGTGGCCAGCGGACGATGACCGGAACGGCTGTTCCACCCTCGAAAGCGCTGTATTTGTTCCCTCTCCATGGACCGGAAGGTGTATGTCCGTTCAACAGCTCTTCTGCCTTGTCCTTATAGCCGTCGTCTACAACCGGACCATTGTCGCTGGATAGAATAATCAGCGTGTTTTCAGTTAGTCCAAGTTGGTCCAATGTTTCCATCAGCTGGCCTACCGTCCAGTCGAATTGGGCGATTGCGTCTCCGCGTAGTCCCATAGGATTCTTTCCACGGAAGCGGTCATGAGGAAAACGGGGAACGTGTACATCATTGGTCGCAAAATACATAAAGAAAGGCTCGTCTTTATGCTGTTTGATAAAATCGATGGCATGAACGGCGATGGAATCGGCAATGTTCTCATCTTTCCAAAGTGCCTTTCCACCCCCTTTCATAAATCCGATGCGGCTGATGCCATTGACGATGGACATGTCATGTCCGTTGCTGGGATGTAGGTTATACAGTAGTTCGGGATTATCTTTTCCGGTCGGTTCTCCCGGAAAGTTCTTGGTGTAACTCACTTCTATAGGATCGGACGGATCATAGTTGGCTACCTTGCCGTTTTCTATAAATACACAAGGTACACGGTCGGCTGTAGCGGCCATGATATAGTGATAGTCAAAGCCTAAGTCACCCAAAGCGGCTGGTAAAGGAGCATTCCAATCCTGTCCGCCTGTCTTGTCTCCTAGTCCCAGATGCCATTTGCCGATAGCGGCTGTAGCATATCCGGCACTTTTAAACATATCTGCCATGGTGTATTGTTCGGGACGGATAATCATTTTTACATCTCCTGCGGCAATATCCGTATCCGGTCTGCGCCATGCATATTCTCCTGTCAGCAAGGAGTAGCGGGATGGGGTGCTGGTAGCGGCTACAGTATGTGCATTAGTAAAACGGATGCCTTCCGATGCCAGTTTGTCAACATGGGGAGTTTCTACATTCTTGGCTCCGTAACATTTTAAATCTCCATATCCCAGGTCATCTGCCAGAATAACGATAACATTGGGCTTTTTCGGGTCTTGCGTACTGTTTTTTTGAACGGTTTCTGCTGTTGCAGAGTTACAAGCGGCTAATGAGGCAAGTAAGGATATGCCTGCATAATTTCTACTTTTCATCTCTATTTATTTAAGGTTTGATTCGGATACATGTCTATTTTCACTTTCCGGTTTCTCGACCTGAAGGTGAAAAACGACGAAAAGTTATCAAGAAAATCTTGAAGCAGCAAAAAAGAGGGCCGAAATATGATTTGAAAGTGTCTGGAATTAGATGATAATGCCCCCACCCAGTACTACATCATCCCTATAAAAAGCGGCTGCTTGTCCCGGGGCAATGGCTGTCAGTGGCTCATGCAGTTGTACATGCAGGGTGTTATCCGGTTGCAGGGTTACTGTGCAGCGGTTTGCTTGTTTCCGATAGCGTATTTTGACGATGATGTCGTCCTTATTTAGTAATAAAGCGGGATTGGTGATGTGCCATTCTTTCAGTCTCATTTCTGTTTTTTCCAGTGCTTTCAAGTCGCTCAGTATGACTTTGTTTTCTGCCGGAATGATTTCTTTGACAAAGACAGCTCGGTTAAGATCTATGTCCAATCCTCTCCGCTGGCCGATGGTATAGAAAGGATAACCTTTGTGCCGTGCGATAAAATTCCCCATTTCATCGAAGAATTTACCCGGTAGGATACTTCCTTCAGGCAATTCCTTATGCAGGAATGTGCGGTAGTCCATGGGGCAGAAGCAGACTCCCAGACTGTCCCGTTTATGGGCGGCTTTCAGAAAACCACGCTCTGCCGCGATCTCACGGACACGGGCTTTAGTCAGGTTGCCCATAGGGAGAAGCATACGTTGCAGGATTTCTTGTGGCAGCCCCCATAGGAAAAAGGATTGGTCTTTATCCGGGTCGGCACCGGTAGTGATGTGATAGTATCCATTGATGAGGCGTCGGCGTACATAATGTCCTGTAGCGAAGTGATAGATCCCCATTTCATCGGATATTCTCTTCAAAAGAGGCCATTTCAGGTAGTTGTTGCATAAAGTACAGGGAACCGGGGTATGACCTGCCATATATTCGTTGATGAAATAGTCAATGATGGTTTTCCGGAAGGTACCACGAACATCGTATGTGAGATGGGGGATGCCCAGACGTTCACATAAAGTGCGGGCATCCTCCAGATACTCTGTATCATTTCCTTTTTCATAAAAACGGAAGGTGATGCCGGTTACCTCGTATCCTGCATCCTGCAATAGAAGGGCGGCTACGGAACTGTCTGTTCCTCCGCTCATGCCTAGTAGGACTTTATTATTGGGCTCTGCTTCTTTCATCTTTATAGCAGCTTTGTGAGGATAGATGCTGGGATATCCATTTTGGAGAAGGCAAATAGTTTCTTTCCCAAATCTTTCAAAGAGGCTCCGATGTGATATACGTTGGATCGGTCTATAATAAGAAAACGGTCATGTGCCTGGCGGTAGGTTCTTATGTTTATAGGAGGATATTGATTGTTGTGTCGGGTAAGGTCTAGTTGAAGTTGCGGTGTGATTCGTTGTGTATAGATGGTGGCATCTACTCCTGTTGTGCGTTTGGAAAGCATGAGAAGTGTGTTTTCATCTATATAGTTGTCTATCAGGATAAGGGAATTCTTGGCAGATTTGATAAGGTTCGTGGCGAAAGCGTATGCGTCGAAAATCTGTCCGTCAAAGAAAATTCCTTCGACCGGAGGAAGAGAGGTGCGGACAAAAAAATCTACTTTCTCATTTAATCTGGTCAGTTGCATATCATAAGAAAGAAACTTTGCATCCACCCTTTGTTCAAGGTTGCTGATGCGTTGGTTGATGACATGACCTTTTAATAAATAATCTTTTAAAACTTGGCTTGCCCAACGGCGGAACAAAGTGGCATTTTTGCTGTTGACACGATAGCCTACAGAAATGATAGCGTCCAAATTGTATGTTTTGGTTTTGTATGACTTGCCATCCGAGGCAGTTAGTTCCAAAATGGAACATACTGAGTTTTCGTTCAACTCGCCGCTTTGGAATATATTCTTAAGATGTTTGGTAATAGCTTGGCGTTTGGTCTCAAATAACTCTGCAATTTGTGCCTGAGTCAGCCACACTGTTTCATCTTCAATGCGCACTTCCATCCTCACCGATTCATCCGGCTGGTAGAGTATGATTTCTCCTTGTTGTTCCATGTGTTCGATTTTT
>OBWM01001818.1_pt1 | contig 10193 bp, 8 predicted proteins | sample 1538041 | NCBI WGS metagenome assembly OBWM01 (sample SAMEA2580049, study PRJEB22360) | human gut metagenome | biome: human gut; feature: human-associated habitat; material: faeces | place: Denmark | collected 2008/2010
CACGCCGCCGTAGGCATGTTCGGGAAGAATTTCAAGGGCGCCCGTGCCGCAGGCGACGACGACGGCGTCGGTCCTGACGGGCTCGTCCGCCGCCACGCCGCAGATGCGGCCGTTGTCGGAGATGAGGCCCGTCGCCTTCCTGCTGCAGAGGATCTTCACTCCCGCTTCGGCGAGGTGTTCCCTGAGCTGCTTGGCGTAGTAGCTCACGGACCAGGTGGTCGCGCGCGAGAATGAGAAGCTCCCGACGTCCGTGGCCGCATAGAGCGAGGGCTCGATGGCGGTGACGTCCTCAAGCGTCGCGGGGGACGCTTCGCCGGCCTCGGGCGAGACGATGATCGTGCCCGCGCTTTCCTGAAGAATGAAGCCGTGCTCCTGCGCCTCGGCCCTGAGCATCGACGTCGAGGCCTCGGAGAGCTCCGCGGCGAGCGCGTCCCTCGCCTCGCATCGCGCGGGCTCGCGGCATGCGGTCATGGCGGAGATGAAGCTCGGGTGGCGAACGGCCGCGCCGCTGCCGTAGACGAGTTCCGAGGTGTTCGAGGCGAGCGCCTTGAGGCGCGCAAGACGTCCTGCCGGACGTGCGATCGGCGCGGGTGCGGGGTCGCCGAGAACGGCGCCCGCACAGTAGCTCGCGCCCTGGCAGGGCGCGCGCTGGGCTTCGATGACGGTGACGTCGGCACCTTTTCTGACGAGGGACAGGGCGGTCTGCAGGCCCGTGAGGCCCGCTCCAATGACTGCGGCGTGCATGTACTGGTATTTTTTTTGGGAAAAAAGGAATCGGTCATTGTAGCCCAGTCCGCCGGCATGGGCCTCCCCCGCACGTACGGCTGGCATATACTGAAGGAACCGCTTTTTTCCGGAACATCCGCCATGACCAAACATACGACCGCCGAGTGCCCCTATCCGAAGCTTGAGGCTCCCGTTCCCCGCGCCGAGCGAGAGAACGATCCGCTCACCGAAACGTCCGTTGCCGAGCGCGTGCTCCTCGACGGCCGCTTCATCAAGGTGGTCGAGGAGGACGTCGTCCTTCCCGACGGACGTCCGAGCCGCCGCTTCGGCCTGCGCCACGGCGGCGCGGCCGGCATGATCGCCCTGGGGGCTGACGGCACGATCGTCCTCGAACGCCAGTGGCGCCATCCGCTGCGCAGGGCCTTCTGGGAGATTCCTGCGGGCAAGCTCGATCAGGGCGAGGCCGAGCTCGACTGCGCGAAGCGCGAGCTCGTCGAGGAGTGCGGCATTCACGCAGCGCGCTGGACGCGACTCGGCGAACTCAACAACGCGATCGGTTATTCCAATGAACGCATCGTCGTGTTTCTGGCCGAGGACCTCTCCTGGGGCACGCAGGCCCTTGACGAGGGCGAGCATCTCGAGGTTGTCCGCGTCGATCTGAAGGAGGCGCTCGACATGTGCGCCGACGGCCGCATCACGGACGTCAAGACCATCGTCGGCCTCTTCTGGCTCGAACGCCTTCTCGCCTCGCGCAGCGCCTGAGGCGCACGGTCCGCAGGGCTCGGGTGTTTGGCAATTCGACGGGCTCTGTGGTAAGATTCCAAAACTCTCGAAGCGGGTGTCGTATAACGGCTATTACCCCAGCCTTCCAAGCTGGAGACGAGGGTTCGACTCCCTTCACCCGCTCCATGAAAATCGCCTCGCAGGCAGTCGGCCCGCGGGGCTTTTTTGTTTTCTGCGCTCTTGTCGGGAGATCAAGAGCGCCGTCGGTTGCGGAAGAGTTTGAGCTTCGCAGTCAGCCTCAGAACGCCGTCATGGGCGGAGGATTGGATCGTGTTCTGCAGATGCGTGCCACACCTGAGTGGAAAGCCGCACGAGCCATGCCGAAGGGCAGGGAAAGGACAAAAGCTTTCCGCGATACTCGTGTGCGGTTCCGCTTGACGAATACGACTTGTTGGTGAAAGTCGTATCGACAAAGAAGCTCAAGCCTACGCAGCACGATCTGCTGACGGGGCAATTCGTCAAGCACGAACTTTGGGAGCGACGCGTCGTGGCGGCTTGGCTTAACCTGTTGTACGCAGGTCTTGACAAACAAACCTACGCCCCGGAACAAGGCTCGGCTATATCGAAACTCTCCCGATTCACCGACGAGGTTTGGCTGCCTGACGAATGGCGCCCGTGCCGTGGTGGCAATTGAAAAGCTGTCGCCATGTTGCGGCAGCTGCAGGATCAAATTGGTGGATGGTGGAGAGCCGCCCATTCGCGAACGTGACACGCGTAAAAAATGGACATGATGACAAACCGTTCATCACCCTCTATGAGGAAAACTAAGGAGCAGGTGCATCGCCAAACAATCAGATCAGCTCATGAAGAGATACGGGTGCGACGCAGATCTCGGTGTGGTGATGAGGGCTTGGTTCCTGCGAATCTTTCATGATGCGACTTCGGGCCGCAAGGGTTTTTGCGTGCTTTGCTCTCATCTTTTTCATGAAAAAAACAGGGCTCGGAACTTAGTCCAGAGCCCTGTTCAGAAACTGGCGGAGAAGGGGGGATTCGAACCCCCGAGGCCCTTATTCGGACCTGCACCCTTAGCAGGGGTGTGCATTCGACCTCTCTGCCACTTCTCCGCAGAAATCCTTCCGCATGCGATCGCGGTCGATGCGTATCACAGGCGGGATGTTCTTGTATCTGCCGTCGGATCGGATTAGTCATTTCCGTCGACCCTCGAACATCAGGAGTGAAAGCATAGCATGCCAAAAGGGAAAAAGCAAAAAAAACTTAAAAAAAGTCCGACGCTTCCCTCCAAGGCCGCCTGCAATCGCCGGACGCCCTGAAAACGGTTGCCCGACAAAGATAAAGCCGCCGATGCTTTTGCATCGACGGCTTCTTAATTAGGTGGTGCGGTAGGCAGGATTCGAACCCACGACCCTCTGGTTCGTAGCCAGATACTCTATCCAACTGAGCTACTACCGCACTCGAGGATTTGAATGATACAGAGGTTTTGGGAAAATGCAAAATCGCGTATGCAACAAAATGTTTCTGCGTTTTGGGCGTCCAATCCGTTTTCGGAGGCTCCATGGGAGGCGGATGAACGGAATTGACATCCTCCCGGCGTATAAATACGCGGGATTCCTCTTCACTTCGCGTCAAGACGCGACGAAAAGGACGGTTCCCGTTGCTGTCTTGTTGCCAAGCTCACTACACGGGCGAACTGAGCCTGTCCGGCTCTTCTTGAGGACATTGGTTGCCCCCACGACGTCGGCATTCGCGGTGTACCCGCATTTCTGACAACCGAAATGCGCCTGCGAAGGTCGATTTGACGAACTCGTGCATCCGCAGATTGGGCAGGTCTGGCTCGTGTATTTCGGATCGACGAGAATGAGTCGTCCATTGGCCTTGAATACAGCCCAGTGGATGGCCATTCTCATCGCGTAGGGCGCAACGCGCGCCAGAGACCGGTTCAAGCCCGTCTTCTGCCTCACGTTTTTGCCAGGCTCCTCAACCGTGCCTTTGGCCGACTTCGTCATGTTCTTCAGCTTCAGATCTTCCATGGCCCCCCCTCCGTCATTCTGTGCGATGGTGTGAGCCGTCTTAAGCATGAAGTCCCGACGAATGTTGCGGATACAACGATGGTGATTCTGAATCTTCGCCTTCAGTCTTCTGCGCTTGCGGCTGGGCTCCCGCTTGTCGAACGGGTTTGCCTTGCCCAACTTGGCAAGCTTTTGACGAGCTTCCTTGTTGCGGCAGAGCTGGCGCTGAAGTACGGCGATTTGCTTTTCGTGCTTCTTGATGGATTCGACATCGAGCTGGAACACCGTCCCGTCCGAGAGCGTCACCGTCTGGGCAATGCCCAGATCAATGCCGACCTCGCCGGGACGACGCGGACCGTCGTTGGCGAAATCCATCTCCGTCACGACCGAGACAAACCAATGCCCGCATTCGACGGAAACCGTCATCTGCTTGATCTAGCCTTGAATCGGACGCGACTTTCTGAATCGCACGAAGCCTGCCTTCGGGATGCGGACTCGACCGTTGGCCTCGTCCCAATCCGTCGGGCGAACTTGCGGAATGCGGAAGGAATCCCCGTCGCCCCGAGCTTGGAACTTTGGGAAGCCCTTTTTTCTTAGCCTTGAACGCTTGGATTGCAGCAGACGCGTCCATCAGGCACTGTTGAAGTGCCTGAGAAGGCGCTTCCAGCAACCACAACATGTCGTCTTCCTTTTTCCACAGCACCAACCGTCCGGCCAACTCCGTGTACTTGAGAAAAGGAACCTCTTGTTCAAGGCACCGCTTCTGCAGTTCTATCGCCTTGTTCCACACGAAACGCCGCCACCCGGCAGCTTGAGCGAAGATTCGCTTCTGCTCCCGGGGAGGCATCAGTTCGAACTTGTAGGCGATGTTGGCTTTCGTGACCTCAATCCTACACCGTCCTTTTCGAGGACGCATGCTTCGCACGAGTTTGTGCGAAGGGGATTTGAGCGCCTATCATCCCGGCAGTTAAAACCGCGGGTTTTCTCGGCTCGACTTTATAAGGGGTGCTTGATGTTAGACAACGTGTCTGCGGAACGATAAAATTACGTGTTTAAATCCGGGGTCGCCCGCCTTGCGGCGGCGGGGCCGGACCGAACAAGTTTTTGACACGGACGCCCGACCCTGCGTCCTGCCTCAGCATGCATCCACGTCTCAGCCTGAAAAATATCACCAAGCGGTACCCGGGGATCGTTGCCAACGACGGCATCAACATGGATATCGCGCCCGGTGAAGTGCTCGCCGTCCTCGGAGAGAACGGCGCCGGCAAGTCCACCCTCATGAAGATCATCTACGGCTCGGTGCGCCCCGACGAGGGGAGCCTCGAGTTCGACGGCAGGCCCCTCGACGTATCGAGTCCTGCCGAAGCGCGTGCGAGCGGCATTGCGATGGTGCACCAGCACTTCGCGCTTTTCGACACGCTGACGGTGGCCGAGAACGTGGCCCTCGGGCTTCCGCCCGGCCGCTCCACGGCCGAAATCTCCGAGGAGGTGAAGACGCTCGGCGAGAAGTACGGCCTTGAGGTGGATCCCGCTGCGGTCGTCTACGAGCTCTCGATGGGTGAGCGCCAGCGCGTGGAGATCATCCGCGCCCTGATGACGAATCCCAAGCTCCTCATTCTTGATGAGCCCACCTCGGTGCTCGTGCCCCAGGCCGTCAGGAAGCTCTTCGTGACGCTCCACCGTCTGGCTGAGGAAGGCGTCTCCATTCTCTTCATCTCCCACAAGCTTGACGAAATCCGCGAGCTCGCCGACCGCTGCGTCGTGCTGCGTGCGGGCAGGATCGTCTCGTCCGTCAATCCGAAGGCCGAGACCGAGGCGTCGCTTGCCCGTCTGATGATCGGCGCCGAGCCGCCCGCGATCCGCGAGGCCTCGGGCACGCCGGGCGAAGTGGTCTTCGAGATGAAGGATGTCAGCTATCCAGGCTCGCTGCGCGTGTGCGGCATCGAGAACGTCTCCGTGGCCGTGCGCAAGGGCGAGATCGTCGGCGTCGCCGGCATCTCGGGCAACGGTCAGGCGCGCCTGATGGCGGTCGCTGCGGGCGAGGCCCCCGTCGCCGACGAGGGCGTCATGCTCTTCGGCAAGCCCGTCGGCAGCCTCGGCACCCCTGACCGCCCCCGGCCCGGATTCCGCCGTGCCCGAAATCTCGCTCCAGACGAACACCTATCTCACGGGCGACGACCTCGTGAAGCACGGCTTCATTCTCGAGGAGAAGGCCCTGCGCTTCACGGAGAAGATCATCGAGCGCTTCCACGTGAAGACCCCGTCCCCGCAGAAGCATGCGGGCGGCCTCTCGGGCGGCAATCTGCAGAAGTTCATCATGGGCCGCGAGATTCTTCAGAATCCGGGCGTGCTCATCGTCAATCAGCCCACCTGGGGCGTCGACGTCGGCGCCGCCGCCACGATCCGCAACGCGCTGATGCGCTTGCGCGAGGACGGCGCGGCCGTGCTCGTCGTTTCCGAGGAAGTCGACGAACTCTTCGAGATCTGCGACCGCATCGCGGTCATGTACCGCAGTCATCTCTCTCCCGCCGTTCCCAAGTCTGAAATGAACATTGAAATCGTCGGTCGCTGGATGTCCGGTCTCTGGCCCGACGGCCCCGCCGGCGCGTCCGGTCATGAAGGAGGCGAAGCATGAATTTCCCCATTGCCATGACCTCGCGTCAGGAGCCCGCCCGCAGCCTGCGCTGGCTGTCGCCCGCGCTTGCACTCCTGCTCACGGTCGTCGCGGGCGCCGTGATCTTCGCCGCGCTCGGCAAGGATCCCGTCGAGGCCCTCGTCACCTTCTTCATCTCTCCGCTCGACAGCCTGAGCGGCTGGGCCGAGGTGTGCGTCAAGATGACGCCGTTGCTGCTCTGCTCCGTGGGCCTCGTGGTGTGCTTCCGCGCCAACGTCTGGAACATCGGCGCCGAGGGCCAGCTCGTTGCGGGCGCCATTGCGGGCGGCGCGGTCGCCCTGATGTGCAACGACACGACGGGCCCCTGGTTCGTCGTCCTCGTCATGCTGGCCTCTGCGCTCGGCGGCGCTCTCTGGGGCGCGATCACGGCGCTTCTTCGCCACAAGTTCCACGCCAACGAGATTCTTGTCTCGCTCATGCTCGTCTACGTGGCGCAGTTCCTGCTCTCCTGGGCCGTCCAAGGGCCGCTTCGCGATCCCGACGGCTTCGGCTTCCCGCAGACCGCGCTCTTTGAAAGCGGCGCGCTCCTGCCCGTCATCCTCGAGGGCACCCGCCTGCACGCCGGCGCCCTGATGGCCGTCATCGCCGCGCTCGGCATCTGGGTCCTCATGGACAAGATGGAGATCGGCATGGAGTTCAAGATCTCCGGCATGGCGCCGCTCGCCGCCCGTTATGCGGGCTACCGTCCGGGTCACCTGATCTGGATCTCGATGCTCATCTGCGGCGCCCTCGCGGGGCTTGCCGGCGGCATCGAGGCCGCGGGTCCGCTCGGCCAGCTCACCCCGACCATCTCTCCGGGGTATGGCTTCGCAGCTATCATCGTCGCCTTCGTGGGGCGCCTGACGCCGCTGGGCTGCGTGCCCGCCGCGTTCATCATGGCGCTCTTCTATCTAGGCGGCGAGCTCGCGCAGAGCCGCCTCGGCCTTCCGTCCTCGATCACGGGCGTCTACCAGGGCCTTCTTCTCTTCTTTATACTCGCCTGCGATACGATGATCTTCTATCAGTTCAAGTGGATCGGCTTCAAGAAGGAGGCTGCCTGATGAGTCTCGCCGCATCGATCATTTCCTCCACGCTCAACGCGGGGACGCCCCTTCTCATCGCCGCCGTCGGCATCATCATTCATGAGAAGTCGGGCGTGCTCAACCTCGGCATTGAGGGCATCATGCTCATGGGCGCCGTTTCGGGCTTTGCGGTGACGCATGCCACGGGCAGCTTCGAGCTCGGCTTTCTCGCGGGCATGGGCGTAGGCCTTCTGCTCGGCCTGCTCTTTGCGTTCTTCACGATCGGCCTTCGCGCCAACCAGTACGCCGCAGGTCTTGCGCTCACGCTCTTCGGCACGGGGCTCTCGGCCTTCCTCGGCCAGTCCCTGCAGGGCGCCGCGCTTCCCGGCCGCGCTCCGCTCGGCATTCCGGGCCTCGAGGGCATTCCGTTCCTCGGCGAGGCGTTCTTCTCCCAGCACTGGCTCGCCTATGCCGCGCTTGCGATGATCGCGGGCGTCTGGTACTTCCTCTTCAAGTCTCGTCCCGGCCTCATTCTCCGAGCCGTCGGCGAGTCTCCCGAATCTGCATTCGCGCTCGGCTATCCCGTGCGCCTCATCCGCTTCTGGGCCGTGCTCTTCGGTGCCATGATGGCGGGGCTTGCGGGCGCCTACCTCTCGCTCGTCTACACGCCGCTCTGGGTCGAGGGCATGGTTGCGGGCCGAGGCTGGATCGCACTTGCGCTCGTCACGTTCGCCACCTGGCGTCCCGCGCGCGTGCTCGTCGGCGCCTACCTCTTCGGCGGCGTCACGATGCTTCAGTTCGCGGTTCAGGGCATGGGCATCGACATCGCGCCGCAGTTCATGGCCATGACGCCGTACATCGCGACGATTCTCGTGCTGGTTCTCATCAGCCGCAATCCCGCCTGGATCCGCCTCAACGTGCCCGCCTCGCTCGGCAAGCCGTTCGCGCCGCGCAGCTAAGAATTTCACCTGGCGAGAAGGTAGGCATGTCCTGCCTTCTTGGCTAAACTAGCCATTGATTCTTTTACTTCTGTCTTCAGGAGACTTCATCCATGCAAAAACGTACTGCCTTCAAGCTCTGCCTCGCCGGCGCCACCGCCGTCGCGCTCAACGCCGCCCCGGTCGCCGTCTTCGCCAAGGACGAGCCGCTGAAGGTCGCCTTCGTCTACGTCAGCCCGGCCAACGAGGAAGGCTGGTCCTCCCAGCATGACATCGCCCGCAAGTTCGTCGAAGAGAAGTTCGGCGACAAGATCAAGGTGACCTGGATCGAGAACATCCCTGAAAATGCCGACGCCCAGCGCGTCATCCGCGACCTCGCCCAGCAGGGCAACAAGATCATCTTCGCGACGTCGTTCGGCTACATGAACTCCGTCATGAAGGTCGCCAAGCAGTTCCCGAACGTCTACTTCGAGCACGCCACGGGCTACAAGACGAGCAAGAACGTCAAGAACTACACGGCCCGCTTCTATGAAGGCCGCTACCTCGCCGGCATGCTCGCCGCCGCCACGACGAAGACCAACATCCTCGGCTACGTCGCCGCCCTTCCGATTCCCGAAGTGTTCCAGGGCATCAACGCCTACACGCTCGGCGCCCGCGCCGTGAACCCGAACATCGAGGTCCGCGTCGTCTGGACGTCCTCCTGGTACGATCCGGGCAAGGAAGCCGACGCCACGAAGGCCCTCATCGGCATGAAGGCCGACGTGATCACGCATCACACGAACTCCACGGCCGTCGCCTCCACCTGCGAAGAAGCCAAGGTTCCGGTCATCTCCTACAACTCCGCCATGCACAAGGCTGCTCCGACGATGCTTCTCGGCGGCGTCGTGCACCGCTGGGAGGAGTACTACACGAACGAAATCCAGAAGGTGCTTGACGGCAAGTGGGACAACACCCCGGTTTGGGGCGGCGCGAACGTCCACATGATTGAGCTTGCCGACATGACCCCGAAGGCTCCGGAAAACGTCGCCTCCCGCATCAAGGCCACCTACGCCAAGCTTGAAAAGGGCGAGTTCCATCCGTTCACGGGTCCGGTTGTCAGCAATGAAGGCAAGGTCATGATTCCGGAAGGCAAGGTCGCCACTGACGAAGAACTCCAGCAGATGATGTACTTCGTTGAAGGCGTGGCCAGCAAGGTCCCGACCGCCAAGTAATCCGCTCTCAAGGGCTTGATTCAGGGCCTCTTCCTCCTTCGGGAGGCGGAGGCCTTTTTGCATTCTCGGCACGCGTCGTGCGAGGCATGAGTCTTTTCGCAGGCTCGGCTAAGATAGCGTTCCGAACGGGGCGAGCGCCCCTGCACTTTTTCCGAATGCCGACATGACGACCGACACGCTTCTTCTGATACTTACGGGCCTGTGCGCCTTTCTCGCCGCCGCTGTGGTCTGGCTCGTGCTCGAAATGCGCCTTCTGAAGATCCAGACTTCGGAGAACCTGCGGCGCGACGAGCAGGACGAGATGATTGAGGCGATCCTCACGGGGGTGAGGAGCGAGCGCCAGGAGGTGCAACAGGCGGTCCTCAACGTCGAGCGCGGCGTCTCGCAGACGCTGGCGGGGCTGACCGGCTACCTCACCGAGCAGCAGAACAGGAGCGCGGCCGAGGTGCGTACGCTCAACGAGACGGCCAGACAGTCGCTTGCCGAGACGCGCGAGGTGATGAACCGCCAGCTCCTTGAGCTGCAGGGGCTGGTGGACGCGCGCTTCGCGAAGATCATCGAGACGAATGCATCGGCGAGCGAAGCGCTCGGCGCCAAGCTCGAGTCCAAGTTCTCCGAGATCCGCACGAGCGTGGACGCCAGCCTTGAGAAGGTGCGCGCAGGCAACGAGGCCCGCCTCGAGGAGATGCGTGCGACGGTTCAGGAAAAGCTCGATCGCACGCTCTCCGAGCGCCTTACGGCGAGCTTCAGGACCGTGGACGAGAAGCTCGGCCTCGTGCAGACGGGGCTGGGCGAGATGCGTACGATGGCCGAGAGCGTCAGGGACCTCAAGGGCATCCTCGCAAACGTGAAGACCCGCGGCACCTTCGGCGAGACGCAGCGCCTGCACAAGG
>OBWM01001824.1_pt1 | contig 10147 bp, 13 predicted proteins | sample 1538041 | NCBI WGS metagenome assembly OBWM01 (sample SAMEA2580049, study PRJEB22360) | human gut metagenome | biome: human gut; feature: human-associated habitat; material: faeces | place: Denmark | collected 2008/2010
CATTGAAAAAAGGAAAAGCTACTATTACAGTGAAACTTAGAACTTCCGGGAAGTCTTATAAAATTAAAGTGAGAGTAACGAAATAAATTTATTAAAGGCTAAGTATACAAAATAATGAAGTTAATGAAAAAAATATATTTACTATTCTTTGCCATAGCCCTAAGTCTTACTGCGTGCAGAAGGAGTGGCAGTGCTGAATCTATAACTGTGGAAGAGAAAGTGACTGAGAAAGAAACACAACACCGGATTTCATGGAGACAAAAAAAGGCTGACATACATTCCATGACAAAACAGCTGCAGGAATATCTGAAACAGCATAAAATCAAATATAAGTCTGTGAAATATGGAAAGGACAGCTATAACAAATATGGTATCTTTCCGGAAGACCAGATCAATGATCAGGAAAAAAAGTATCTTCCGGATGATGTATGTTATTTTCTTGTTTTTCTTCCAGAGGGATCAGGGAAAGCAAATCCGGCCACAGCAGTGTTTGTCAGAAAAAACAAAGTATGGAGACTAAGTAATTATTACAGTGAGTAAATAAACCTTAAAGTTTTCAAAGCCCATAAAAGAAAGCACTATTCTTTGTAATTCCCCAATAAGGGAATACATTTTCAAAGAATAGTGCTTTTTTATGAGACTTTTCGTCTACAATTCACCTCTGGCCTCACGGTCGATCAGTTCTTTCATAATAGAATCATACTGTTTATCCAGTTTGTAGAACGATAGCGTGATGACCGCTAATGCCGCAACAATGACCGGCCCTACTTTATAAATGTTGATGATCATGTTCAGTGCAGACCCTGGCTGTGTCACAGCACCGGCAGCAGAACTGATATATCCTGACAGAGAGAGGAGTCCTGTCATGGCGGCAGATGCCACACCTGCGCCGACTTTTGTGCCGATGGAGCCTCCTGCAAAGATCAGGCTTTCCTGACGGATATGTGTCTTCCACTGACCAAATTCCACCACATCGCCGATCATTCCGAAGACAACTGCATTTAATGGAGCGAGTCCGACAGCACGAGCCACACAGCTCATGACCATCCACGGAAAGCTGTAAGGATTCAGGAAGAACAGAAGCTGCCCGGCCAGTGCGATAAATGCTCCGGCAAATGCAACGTTTCTTTTTCCGAATTTTCCGATCAGAGGCGCACAGGCAAAGATGCAGGCTACCAAAGTAAGAGTTTCCGTCAGATACAATGTACTGTACATCCAGGTATCGTTGTGGAAAATGTATTTACAATAGTATGGAAGGATGGTCCCTGAGATACCAAAGGATACACTCTGAAGCATCCATAATACGAGAACTGCCCAGAAGTATTGATTTGTGACAAGGGCTTTCAGGCCCTTTTTCAGAGGGATACTTTTTACTTTATCTTTGGCCGCAATGACAACGGTCTCTTTGCATTTGAGGAAACAGTTGATGAGCAGGATCAATGCAAGAACCGCCCAGATAGACATTGTCTTAACCCATGCAGCCTGATTATCCCCGAAGATCTTTACTAACGGAAGAGTAAAGGTAACGGCTACGATACGTCCGATCGGTGACAATCCCATTCTAACGACACTCAGCATATCTCTCTCAGAAGAGACGCGTGTCATCATGGCAGAAAGGCTTCCATATGGAAGATTAATAGCTGTATAACAGACTGTGGTACAAAAATTATATGTAACAAACAGGTAGATTCCCTGAACGATTCCGGTTGTATGAGGCACAGTGAAAAGCAGTACGGCTGAAAGAGCATAAGGGATGCTCATCCATAAGATCCACGGCCTTGATTTTCCCCATTTTGAGTTGGTGTGCTCAACGATGACACCCATGATTAAGTCAGACACTCCGTCAAACAGCCGGGAAATCAGCATGACCAATCCGACAGTTGCCGGATTGATTCCAACATAATCAGTATAAAAAAGCGTAAGCAATGTACCGATCATTCCGAAGATTACATTACATGCCACGTCCCCGCCTGCGTAGGAGACCCGGGTTCCCCAGGTGAGTTTGTGGCCTTTGACATAGTTTTTATCCATTTTTCTTCTCCTTAATTTCATATGGCATGACAGCCTGCCCGCCGGGAAAACCGGCAGGCTGGTGTTTCTTTATACCGTGATTTCAGAAATTTTTACAGGGCGGTGTTCTTCCAGTGATTTCTTAGCTGCAAGCCCCATGAGCACCGGCTCAAGTCCGTCCATAACTCCCAGAGGTGTGTCTGTGTCTTTTTCAATGGCGTCGATAAAGCATTTAATTTCTTTTGCGTAAGCGGCCATATAGCGCTCCAGGAAGAAGTAAAGAGGTTTTTCTCCGGTTACACCGTCTGCATTGCTGATCACGGCTGAGGATACGGAATCATTTGCGGTAGCAACCATTCCTTTCGATCCGAATACTTCGGCTCTCTGATCGTATCCGTAAACAGCTTTTCTTGAGTTGTCGATGACTGCGAGCGCGCCGTTTTTCATTTTTAAAGTAATGACTGCAGTGTCCACATCCCCTGCCTCACCGATGGCCGGATCTACTAAGACGGCTGCTTCCACATATACCTCTTCGGCATCACATCCTGCCAGGAAGCGTACCATATCAAAGTCATGGATCGTCATGTCAAGGAACATTCCGCCGGAGACTTTTACATAATCAGCACTCGGCGGTTCAGGGTCTCTGGATGTCACTTTGATGATCTGTGTCTCACCGATCTTTCCGGCAGCCACGGCATCTCTTACGGCTTCAAAGTTATGGTCGAACCGGCGGTTAAATCCTACCTGGTACTTTACATTGCTTTTTTTCAGAGCGTCTACGACTTCCTGAATCTTCTTTACGTCATGATCGATCGGCTTTTCACAGAAGACATGTTTTCCTGCCTCGATGGCTTCCACTGATATTGGAGAATGTGTATCTGTGGAAGAACATATTAAAACAGCATCAATCTGAGGATCATTTAAGATATCTTTGTAATCCCTGGTTGTTTTTTCAACACCCATTTCTTTTGCCCATGCCGCTGTATCCTCTGTCATAAAAGGATCTGCAAGTGATTTAACCTTTGCGTTGCCAACCTGTGTACAGATGCTTTCTACATGTACTCTTCCGATTCTTCCTGCCCCGATAATACCTACATTTACCATAATAAAAACTTCCTTTCTTATATTGAACTTGTTTGATTTCTCTATGAGTTAATCATATCAGGACAAAGATATAACCAAAACCTGTACTATTTTTGGATTTGATAGTATTTTTATGTGAAAATTATGGGAGAGTTCTTTTTGTGTCTTTTTTTTAGAACAAAAAACAAAAAAGAAATCCGCATTACACGATGCGGATTCCTTTTTATTCGTTATGTTAAGTTAAAATTCGGCTATCTGCCGGATCGCATCCTCAGAAAGGATGGTTTGAAAATGTTCATTAAATAAAGCCTTAGTCGCATAAGTATTTGGGATACGTTTGCTGTACTCTGAAAGTCTGCTGCGGACTTTCGTAAAATCATACTTGTTGTCCTCGGCAGACAGGCAGAGATAATAACAATTATTTTCGGTATCTTTATATAAGCGGCTTTCATGCGGAAAGCTAATCACCAGTTTTGCTGCATTAGCTACTTCTTCCAGAGAAGAAAAGCAGTATACGTCACAATTGGAATCCATTATGGCCAGGTGCACTGCATCAGCCAGTTCGGACAGATCGCTGTCAGAAGCATCGTCAAGGAAATTGAGAACTCCGTCGGAATCTTCCAGATTCATATTGCCGGATGAAAGCTTTGAGTTGACTAATTTCTCGTAACGGTCGTTAAACTGATCGGCGTCTTCCACTTTCGTGACGACGAGGATCAGACATTCCTGGGAGACCGGGATCGCTTCTACCATAAGAGGAATGTTATTGGTCTCAAAACCTAATTCCTGAGAAGCTTTCTTCATCAGTTCGCGGAACAGTCCTTTGGCCTTATCGGAACCAAATGCCAGTTCATTGAGCAGTGTCTCTTTTCCAGCAAGGTCAGCTTTATTCAAAGTACATCGGATTTGATTGTCACTAATTCGTTCTATCTTCATAGTCATCACTCCCTTACTTTATATTATAGTATAGTATCTGAATGCATATGTGTAAAGTGTTTCTGAACAACTTACAAAAATATACAGAAATACTTGAAATTATTTACAGAATTTGATATTATAAACTTACAGCATATGGAAAAGAGCTCTTTCCTGCGCTGAGGCGCCGCATCTTCACTGCCTTTTCGGCAGTGTCTTAAATTTATATATCATAGCACTTTTCTGGCTCATTTCACAAACATTTCAGAATGGAGATTATCATGGGACATCGCAGTGATTTATTGGATTATTTAGAACTTGGATTGGCAGTCCAGGTCGATGGAATACCCGTAGACAACAGCAATCAGGAACAAATGGATCTTATGCTTGAGGAAGATGATTCCTACATGAAAGACTTCATTGATGATGAGAAAGGGGAGATCTGTGCCGTCTACTATCAAAAAGTAACCAATCATTAAACAATGCGTCATCTATACCAGTAGTATCTCAATTAAGCCAAGGGATTATTTCTCTTGGCTTAAATAGGATTGAATTCCCTTATAGATGGCCTGTGCTGCTTTTTCCTGATAGGCTTTATCCTCAAGCTTCTGCTTTTCTTCTTCATTGCTTAAAAAACCGCACTCTGCGATGACAGTCACATAAGGATTATCCCGAAGAAGGAAGTAATCGCTGTTTGCTTTTGCCACTCTGTGGTTGTCTGGATCCAAATTTTCCACCAGAGAACTTTGCACGCAGTCGGCAAGCTGTTTTCCTTTTTGAGAACCCTGATAGTAAAATACCTGTGCACCGTGCACTTCACCGCTGGGATAGCTGTTCTGATGAATACTCACCACAAGGACCGGCTCGGCATCAAAGATGATCTGCTTCCTGTTGGAGAGATCGGAAACTTTTACATTGGTCGTGCTGGTGGCCAGATTGTAGTCGCCGTCCCTGGTCATTTTTACCTTGAATTTTTTTTTCTCCAGGATCGTTTTTAATTTTTTTGATATGGCCAGATTGATGTCTTTTTCCAGCACATCTCCGCTGCCGACTTTGCCGGGATCATTGCCGCCGTGTCCGGGATCGATGATGATGACATTCTGTTTCCCAATCGTCTGGTTTACAAAGATCGGAAGGGTGATCGAGGAAATATAGAGCAGGACGATGATACAGAAGATTGCACCCCCTAAAAGTTGTTTGCGATATTTCATTTGGAGACCTCAGGACTTTTGTAATATTATATTCAGAACAAGGCCTGATATATGAATGACATTTTCCGCATGATTTCCGCTCGGCTCTTAGAATGCCTCACTCCAATCATGCAGAAAATGGACATAATGTATGATTTGTTAAAAGTTCTGATCTGTGATTTGGTCATTTTGGAAATTTTCTTTTGATGTCGTGCCGTCCCAGGTATTCGCCGGTCATTTTTACGACCTGGCCAGACAGCAGTGTGATGGAGATCAGATTCGGTATAGCCATCAACCCGTTAAAGGTATCCGAAAGGTTCCAGACAAAGGATAAGTGCAGAATGGAGCCTAAAAATATAAAATAGAGAAAAACAAGTTTATAATTGGTGACGGCTTTTCTGCCAAATAAATAGACGGCTGCCGTCTCACCGTAAAAGGACCAGCCGATGAGGGTGGCAAATGCAAAGAATACGATGGCGATGGATACGAAGGCGGAGCCCCAGGAGCCGAAGACTGTGGAGAAGGCAGCGCTGGTCAGGGGGACTCCGTTGGGCAGTGAATCAAAATGAATCGTGGTGCCCTGGGCCGCGTCCAGAGCCATAGCCTTGAGATAGGTTCCCTCGTCATAGACACCGGAAGTGAGGATCGTAAGGGCTGTGATGGTACACATCACAACCGTGTCGGTAAATACTTCAAAGATACCCCACATGCCCTGGACAACGGGTTCTTTTGTGTCGGAGTTTGTATGTACGGTGACGGAACTTCCCAATCCTGCCTCATTGGAAAAGACCCCGCGGGAGATTCCTTTTTTCATAGCAATGGTGATCCCGTAGCCAAGGACACCTCCTCCGGCAGCTTTTGGTGAGAAGGCACCGTGGAGGATCGAATGGATTGTGGATGGAATCCGGTCCATGTGGACAAAAATAATCACAATACAGCCCAGTGTGAATAAGGCAGCCATGACCGGGATGATCTTTTCTGTCACGCCGGCGATCCGTTTGATGCCCCCCATTATGACGAAACCTACCATGAACAGGGTGACGAGACCTGTGATCACCGGGGAAATTGAAAAGGTGGAGGAGAGCGCGGAGGCCATAGAGTTTGCCTGTGCCATGTTTCCGATCCCGAGAGAAGCGAGAATACAGAATGCGGCAAAAAGAGAGGCCAGCCATTTTGCGCCGAGGCCCCGTTCCATATAGACCATGGCACCTCCGGCCCATTTTCCGTTTTTGTCCCGATAACGGTATTTCATTCCGAGTGTGACTTCCGCATAATGTGTCATCATTCCCAGGATTGAAGAAATCCACATCCAGAAAATAGCCCCGGGTCCTCCGGCAGTGATGGCAGTGGCGACTCCGGCGATATTTCCGGTTCCCAGGGTCCCGGCCAGGGCGGTGCAGAGGGACTGAAACTGTGAGATGGAAGCCGAATCCTTTGTTTTTCTTACCTCAGATTTTTTCAAAGAGGACAAGAGCGTGGAAGAGATCCACAATCTGAAATGTCTTAACTGGAAGCATTTTGTCCTAAGTGTAAACATCAGGCCGACACCTAAGAAACAGGCCAGCATAGGAGTTCCCCAGATAAAGGAATTGAATGCATCATTCAGACGGCTGATCAGAGAAAATATTTGAACCATATATCAAACCTCTTTGCGGCAATTAAAGTATTATATTCAGCCAGGCAGCAGGTTTATGATTTATGGCGGAAAACTCCCTGCTTTATTTTTTAGGAAAAGTTTGTTATAATGATTGTTAATGGGTTTTTCTCAGAAGAAGGATGGGTTTTATGAAGACAATAGTGAGAAACGTTGAAAACAAGGACAATAAGGAAGCGATCCGGGAAGCTGCCGGGCTTCTTCGGGAGGGGAAGCTGGTAGCTTTTCCCACGGAGACAGTCTATGGACTTGGAGGCAGCGGCTGGATGGAAGAGGCCGCATCCAGAATCTACGAGGCAAAAGGGAGACCCTCTGACAATCCTCTCATCCTTCATATCGGGAGCATGGAGATGATCGATGAGATCGCATCTTGCGTACCGGGGCCTGCCAAAAAAGCGATGGATGCTTTCTGGCCGGGTCCGCTGACCGTGATCCTGCCCAAAAGCGACAAGGTTCCATACCGGGTTACCGGGGGACTCGATTCCGTAGCCGTCCGGATGCCCAGTCATCCTGCAGCGCTGGCCCTGCTGAGAGAGGCGGGTGTTCCTGTGGCCGCGCCCAGCGCCAACACTTCGGGAAGGCCCAGCCCCACAAAGGCGGAACATGTGGTAGAAGACCTGGACGGCAAGATCCCGATGGTATTGGACGGGGGAAAAGTAGAAGTGGGCGTCGAATCGACGATCGTTGATTTTACCGGAGAAGTACCGGTCATTTTAAGGCCGGGAAAGATTACAAAAGATGAACTTGAGAAGGCTCTTTCGACAGAGGTGCTGATGAGTACTCTGTCAGTGAAAGAGGATACAGTGCCCAGGGCACCTGGAATGAAGTACAAGCACTATGCGCCGAAAGCTCAGCTGGTCCTTATCCTTGGAGAGGACAGAGAGAAAGTAGCAGAGGAGATCACGAAAAGGGTCCGTGACTGCCGTGAACAGGGCATGAAGACCGGAGTTATTGCCACGGAAGAGACAATGGGCGGTTATGATGCAGATGAGGTAATCTCTGTGGGGAGCCGCAGCCATATGGAGACAGTGACGGCAAACCTCTATGACGTGCTGAGAGAATTTGACCACAGAGACGTGGATGTGATCTTTTCAGAGGGATTTGAAGGTGAAGAGTATGAAGAAGCGGTGATGAACCGTCTGGTGAAAGCAGCGGGACATCAGATGATCCGTGTTTAAAAGGAGATTAGTTTGAAAAAAATTATATTTGTAAGTACGAACAACACCTGCCGCAGTTTTATTGCGGAATCGGTGCTGCGGAAATATTTAAAAGACGCTCACAGAAGAGACATCCAGGTGGAGTCCAAAGGACTCGTCGTATTATTTCCGGAGCCGGTACACACAAAAGCAGCAGATCTGGTCAGGAAGAGCGGGATTGAGATCATAGATTTCAAAGCGTCCCAGCTCACACAGGAAGATGTGGAGACCAGTGATCTGATTCTCACCATGAATGATAAGCAGAAAGAAAAAGTACTGGAAGACTATCATGGATATAAGGAAGTGGCCACCATCAACGAGTATGCCAATGATGAGGGGGCAGTCATCGACCCTTACGGGATGGATGATGAAGACTATGAACATTGCTTTGTACAGATTACACAACTAATCCATAAAATCTGGAACCATAAGTTAGGAGGAAATGAAATGATAGGTATTGGAAGCGATCACGGCGGGTATGCGCTGAAACAGGCGGTTATTAAGCACCTGGAGGAGAAAGGGCACGCGGTAAAAGACTACGGATGCTACTCAGAGGAGTCTTGTGATTACCCGGTATATGCAAAAGCGGTGGCTGAGGGCATACTGAAGGACGAAGTGAAGCAGGGAATTCTGATCTGCGGAACAGGAATCGGTATTTCCATCACTGCCAATAAGATCAAAGGTATCCGGGCGGCACTGTGCGGAGACACATTCAGCGCAAGAGCAACAAGAGAACATAATAATGCCAACATACTGGCACTGGGGGCAAGAGTCACCGGAGAAGGCCTGGCACTTGATATCGTGGACACATTTTTAGAGACAAAATTTTCTAACGATGAGAGGCATATCCGCAGGATCAATATGATCGAGGACTAAATTTTAAGAAGATATTATACGGCATGGACAGCACTCGCGGCTTCTGTGCCGTATGACATTTTCTACATGATTTCCGTTCGGCTCTTAGAATGCCTCACTCCAATCATGTAGAAAATAGACATAATGTCTGCTGGACAAGTATTATTCGAATAAAATGGGCTATTCAATGTAAGATTTCTTTATTCATTAGCCTTCTCCAGGAGATATTTCGTGTATTTCGTGCAAAAAGCTGCCGCACCTTTTTAGTGCGACAGTTTTTTTAGAGTTTTTTAAACCACTATTTCCGTCACGCTTTGAAATGCGCACTTCCAATAGTGCTAAAAATATCGTTGGATAGCTTCTTGTGTTCAAGGAATACTTGTCCGGAAAACAAGAAAAAGAATAAATACCAGATAAATATGGAAATAATAGCTACTGTAAAAGGAATGCCCTCGGTTACAGAGCTTTTTTTCCTAGCCATAATATGCTTTGGATGATATAATTACAAAGTGTGAGTAGAAACTTTTTCAAGGAGGTCTTTATGAAGATCAATAAGGACATTGTCCGTTCGTTATCTCTGATAACACAGCTGGGAATTACGATTCTGACATCGACATTTCTGTGCATGTTTTTAGGCCTCTGGCTGGACCGAAAGTTTTCTACCCATTTTTTTATCCCGTTATTGATTCTGGGCATTGGCGGAGGACTGAGCGGTGCCTGGAAACTCATAAGGAATGTCAGTGAAGACCAGGAGGGTGATGATGACAGAAGAATTTAAAGAAATCAATCCCGTTCTTTTGGAATTGCTGGCCGGATTGGGGATCTACGGTGCGGCGGCCGGTGCAGCCGGCATGGTCACATCAGGGGGATCTCTGTACTTTCTGGCAGGGATTCTTTCGGGCCTGTTTTTTGCAGTCTGTCTGATCCTGAATATGTATCTGACCATTGATACTGCGCTGGATCTGGATCCCGAGTCTGCAAATAAGTATATGGTAAGGCGGACTCTGGTCCGCAAGGTTCTGACTGTCCTTGCGGCAGCTGTTGGGATTAAGATCCATATGCTGACATTTTCAGGGATCATACTTGGAGTTTTGGGGATTAAAATAGCCGCATATCTGCAGCCGCTGATCCACCGCCGTGTATCGGAAAGACGATCCGGCAGGAACGAAGAAGTAGAAAGTAAAATGAAATAATCTCTCGGAATCCTGAGTGATTATTATCGGCAACAGCCGAGAAACGTACTT
>OBWM01001829.1_pt1 | contig 10139 bp, 13 predicted proteins | sample 1538041 | NCBI WGS metagenome assembly OBWM01 (sample SAMEA2580049, study PRJEB22360) | human gut metagenome | biome: human gut; feature: human-associated habitat; material: faeces | place: Denmark | collected 2008/2010
CCTCATGCGTCACGTAAAAAAGTTGTTTTTTCTTGCTTTTTTCAAAAATAGTTTGTATGTTTGCGGCGTTCAACATATAAATCAGTAAATGCAGGTCGTAAACTTGCATAAGCGTGCAGGTTATTTTTATGGCCTCACTTAAGATATTTAGGTGCTATCGTACCCCCGTGTGAAGTATTAATGTACTCACAGCATTTACTGAATGTGTTGAACAGCGGGACAGGCGATAGCACTTTTTTTATTTATATTGTTATGTTCAACAATTCAGTAAATCAAATCTTCCAATATAATGGAAGTCCTATCACCTTTCAAAAAGGAGATAGTGTTATGGTGAATGCAACCGAAATGGCTAAACCGTTTGGGAAACTTGCTAAAGATTGGCTATCCAACAAATCAACCAAAGAGTTTTTATCCACATTATCAGCCGTTAGGACAATTCCCCTAACGGATTTGGTAGAAATAAAACAAGGTGGAAATAGCGAACAAGGCACTTGGATGCACGAAGATGTAGCAATGGAATTTGCTCGTTGGTTAAGTCCTGCTTTCGCTATTTGGTGTAATGACCGCATCAAAGAGTTACTCCAATACGGAATGACCGCCACACAGCCAACCTTGGAACAAATGATTAATAATCCCGACCTTGTTATCAGCCTTGCTACACAGCTAAAGAATGAACGTGAGGAAAAGGCACGTTTACAAGCCGAAACGGAACAACAGCAAGCCACTATCGAGTTGCAAGAAAAGGAAATCAAGCAGGCAGCCCCGAAAGTCAACTACTACGACACCCACCTGCAATCGGTCAACACGCTTACTTCCACACAGGTAGCTAAACAAATCGGAATGGTTGCGGAGAAACTACACAAGAAACTGAATGAAGCCGGAATAATATTTTATCAATCTGGGCAATGGCTTCTGTACTCCCCTTATTCTGCATGGAAGCTACACGACACCCGCACCAATACCTTCACCCGTTCGGACGGTTCCACAGGGACAAACTCGTACACCGTTTGGACGGAGAAAGGAAGAAGGTTTATTATAGCTTTGTATGAGAATGGATGGAATGTAAAGAAAGCCATCAAGCAGATAAAAGGTGAGCTGAATACAGCAGCATAACCCTCCCCCCTCCTAATTCATTTACAGCAGTCCGTTTCAATGCCGGACAGCCACAACTATATCGAAAATTTGAAAGAAAATGAAGAAATTATTTGTAAATACAGAAAGTGTTGCTACCTTTGCAACATCCTTCAATTCACAAGGCAAGCGGAAGCCTGCCATTTGCGTAGGCATTTTTTATGCCTTAACATATTCTTTTTTAGTTAGAATATTAAATGATATTCGGCTGCTACCCCCGTGTGGAGCATTAATGTGCCCACTGCCTTGTGAGGTGAAGGATAACGGGAAAGGGCAGCCGTTTTTTCTTGCCTATAATGCCAAAATAATCCGATTTCACATGGCAGAATTAGTAATTCAAAACAGTAATGGCAACGATGTTACTACTTCATTAATCGTTGCAGAAGTGTTCGGAAAGAACCACAAAGATGTATTGAGAGATATTGAAAGGCTCTCATGTTCAGATGATTTTAGGGTGCGCAATTTTGCGCATACCCCCTACACCCACCCACAAAATGGTCAAGTTTACCACTACTACGAAATGACAAAGGACGGTTTTTCTTTCCTCGTCATGGGTTACACAGGCACAAAAGCCGGAGAGTTCAAAGAAAGGTTCATTAACGAGTTCAATAGACGTGAAGCGTTACTCAAAAATGACGATTATATCCTCATGCGCTCCCAACAGATTCTTCAAAAGCGTTTGGAAGCATCCGAAGAGAAAATTAAAAAGCTGGAAGTGGAGAAACAGGCAATCATCGAAGAAACGAAGCCTGCGGTAGTGTTTACCGAGTGCGTGAAGAATTCCCCGACTAATATCCTTGTTCGTGACCTTGCCAAGCTAATCACGCAGAACGGATTCAAAATCGGAGAGTGCCGCCTGTATGATTGGTTGGTAGAGAAGAAGTATCTTATCCGCCATAAGCGGTGGAGCAAATCAAAGGGAAAGTATGACAACGATTACACCCCTACGCAAAAGGCGGCGGAGATGTTCCTTTTCTTCGTAACTGAAAATGCGGTAATGCAGGGAGGTAACCTTGCATTTATCAAGCACACCTGTTACGTAACAGGCAAGGGGCAGGTTTACTTCTTGAACAAGTTTAAAGAGCTTTCTAAAGCCGCATAACCACACCGCCATGTTAGAGTTATTAATAGTGCTGGGCACTCTGTACGTAAGTTATAGGGTGTTCCGTAAGGGGAGCGAACGCTTCTTTTACAACGACTAAAAATACAGCTTATATGCTGTAAATCATCAAAATAAAACGAATCACACGAATCACACTAATAAAAATATATCACTATGGAATTTTCAGAAATTAGAGAAAAGTTTGAAGGTTTGAATGCAGACCAAGTTTGCGAACTGGCAAAGTTCGGTAAAGAGATTTTAGACCATGCCGGTATGTTCGGCTTATCATCTGGGTTGCTGAACTTGATTAAGGATATTCTCAACGCAGATGATTATGTGTATGATGACAATAAGTGTACAATCGAGACACTTATACATATTATCAGCCTAGTTAATGATTTGACTGAAAAATGTCTGCATGAACGTAAAACCCCGTTTGGGCTTACAGGGCTAAAAGATGATAATGAATACTTAGGATTAAAAGAAGAAACCAAAATAGAAGCATTATAATAGATTTTGTCAGGGGGCTTCGGTCCGGCACATTAGTTGACGCCAATCAACAGGAAAGGGTAGCTTTTAAAGCTGCCCTTTCTTTATGATTTACATTGCCAACAGATTGATGATGCCCTGTCTACCAATTCCGGTAATCTTTCTATGGTAGATAATATGTCCGTTGTCAGCAACCTCTTGCTTTATATCAAACCAACCAAGCGTAGAGTATTTAGTGTATGGTACCCATGTCTGATTAACTTTGTATTGTACGCCAAGTTCTTTTAAACGGTTATTGAGTTCAATTGCCGATTTAAGCCCTAATTCTTTAGCAACTTCCGTACATGTATAGGTTTTATTGACATGAGTTAGTACTGCTACTTGTTTTTCCGCTTCAATACGTGCCGACCGTTCTTCTTTTAGCTTAGTGAGAAGCTCGATTCCGAAATCCGGGTTATTCAATATCTGGTCAATAACATTGTCGGTAGCGTATATGCCATGCTTGCGGATAGAAGGTAATACTTCGTGTATAATCCATCTTTTATAAGGTCTAACCTTATTGCTACTGCTTAGTAAAAGCGTATCATACAGCCCTGATTCATTCACAAATGTAGCCATTGAGTTACCCACAATCTCCATATCCGGGTTTAGGTCGTGTAAATCAATCATTTGCACATCTTCCTTTTCTAATCTTGATTTAATTGATGAAGGATTTGTCAATTCAACCACCTTACATATATCTGCCAAGCAGAATAATGGTTCTTCACTTGTTCCGGCTACACGAACTTCACCGAAAGCTTCATTTTTGAAAATCTGAATATCATTCATACAATTTTCGTAGTGTGTCCTTTCACACACAGGAATATAAAAAAAACAGCACCGAACGCTTGAGGATCTTTCGGCACTGTTTATATATTCCCAACTCTATGGAAATACTTAATATCTTATATGCGCTTCCCCAAGCTGTATCGCACTACAAATATAGCAAGTTTTTATTATTTGTCAAACAATTATTTTATTTTTCTTTCGACGGTATTTTATTGTTCTATTTTTCCTATGTTTTTTGTATAACCCCCGTGATTTTCCTAACCACACACCCTGAATATTGTCCTATTCTTCGTATTACGGATATATATATTCGACGAAAACACCTTTGTAATCTTCTCCCTCTTTTGCATACCAAATACTGCCATCCTCTTTTTTGAATAGGACATACACCGATTTCTCCATTTTAGCCGCCTTCTTTGCGATTTCCCGCATTTTCTCTATATAAGCAAGCCGTTTATTACCTTGACACCAGCAACTCATAATACGCCAAATTTTGAAAAGTAATTCTTAAGCGCCGGGTTAAGCACATATTCGAGGAAGTATTCACGGGACTTCACTCCTACTCCCAATATGGCACTTCCATACTTCCTTTCTATATCCGGTCCTATGTCGCTTCCTCTTGTTTCTATCTTCAACCCCTTTGAGGACGAAGAGACACGTATAGAATCATAAAATTCCCCTGTTATAATGAGGTTGGGAGTATAAATATCCCTAGCCGGATACCCCTGGAAAGAGGGAGTAGGTTTTGTTATTCTCTTCTTCATCTTAGCGTACCCCTTTGCATTGTTCTTCCACTTTCCGGCTTCATCAGTAGCAAACCAAGGATCGTTCAAATAAGTAGGTCGCAATGGTTTATCATTCCCATTTACACCTGAATACAACTGCTCTGTCACAAATTCCCTAACAAGAGATTTGTTTGAATCCATAGTGTGTTGAACCTCTCCTTCAAACCCATTAACAAAAGCTGTCACATTATCCAATGCTTCTTTTATTGTAGCCATACGCAAATTATAAGAGAAAAGGGAAGGCAAATGCCCTCCCCTCTTGAAAACAAACCACTTAAATAATACCCTCTGAAGGAGTTCTGACACCGACAATCTTGTCGTAGATGTTAGAGAGGATATTTTCTTTTTCAGAATCCGTACGGTCAGAGAAAAAGACCTTGTGTTTCGCAATGAACTCCTTTTTCTTCATCTTCCGTACCTCTTCATCTACAAAATTGATTCCCTCTACTTTCATGATACCCACTGTTCAATACCAACCACACCGTTTTCCTGCAAAACTTTAGGGGACTTCAAGGAAGGAGTGCCGGTTGCCGTGATAACCAAATTTCCATTTTCAAATTTGACAGCGGACACCTCTCCATCAAAGCAAGCAGATGCACCTTCCGCCAATGCCGCACCGAAGAAAGAGGTAACATCAAGACCACCAAAATGCTCTCTTAGTTTATAATTGTTTCCTCCTGTGTCGAGTTTTACGAGTTCAACATACACAAGTCCTTTCAAGGCTTCCACAACATCGAACTTGTATACACGATAATCTGCGTTCTTCACGTATTTTTCGTAATCCTTGAACATCGTCCCAATAGTAAGGTTAGCCTCCGTACCGGATGAATCCCAGTCTTGTCCGCCCGGATAAACACCGGAAAGAGGAATACCAGCAAGAATATCGGTGCCGTCATTCATTCCGTACACGACATTGTTTTCATCTACGAAGTACGCATCAAAAGCAACACCTTTGGCTGCCATGATATTCGCTTTCAGACTGGCATCATATTCATCCACTGTCCAAACATCATCCTTTGCGGAATACGATGTAATCTTGTTAGGACCATATCCGACTGCCGCCTTGTTGGCTTCCCCGCCGGAAGGTGCATATTCGATAATTGTCTTGATCGGGAAGATACGATTCGGACGGTCATCATGACAAGCCGCCTCAAGCAATTCCGCCGTAGCATTTGCGGGAAGCTTATAACCATGCATCGTAAGAATAATAGCCTTTACTTTTCCCGGATCAAGCAAACATTTTGAAGTACCGGTATTAAATTGAGCCATACCGGCACATTCTCTAAATTCTGTTGCCATAGCACTTAATATTTTTAATTTTAATATTCAAATTCTTTATCTCGATAGCATCGATGAAATCTCTAAATGGTTTACCGTCAGCTTCCACTCCCTTTCTTCCATATCGGTAGTTTTCTGTATATAAATGAGGAATTACACCGTTATACTCATTAACAATGTCCGGAGATGAAAGTATGCTTTTTATGAAAGCATCATAAACAGGTCGTAGAACATTGATGAACGACACCCTTTCCCTTTCTTCATTAAGATACTCCTTCCGAGTATCTACCATGATAATAAATTCAAGACTGGCGTTTGGGATCTTAGATGTACGATCCTCGATATACGGAGAATACAGGCATATAATAGGAAACTTTAGTTTACTCGTCTCATGCGACTGACTCCATTCTGTTAACTGCCCGGCAATATATTCCCAATCTCCAAACATATAGGAAACATTACTGCCATATATTTTCGCAGTATTATTTACAATATCTCTGAATATGTCGTTTATTGATTTCATATTCCCAGTCCATTTATGAATTCAAGCATAGTTGTGTTAAAGACAAAGCCGTCATATTCCTTATCTGATTCCAGGAAATCATACAAATCTTCATTCATCTGCACCATATTATTCCAAGCAGAAATCAAAAGAGGATTTGAATCCGCCTTTTTATCATCAGAGGCATATACAGTCCCTACCGGAGTTTGTACTACCCCACACCGCCTAACATAGTGAAAATACACATAATTAGCAATTGGGCTATATCCTTTACGAGAAAGCTTTTCTTTCAACTTTTCCCATTTATCGACATCATTTTTGCCTGATAGAAGATATTCAATGAATTCACGGCTCATACTTTTCCCCAAGACCATTCGGAGGAACTTTCGCTCGTATAAATCGATATACGATTGGAGATTATCCCGTTCTGCTTTTCTTGTGATTGAATCATCGTCTATATCCCAGATTATGCCGAGACTTAGCAATCCTGTAAAATATGAGCCGTCAATAATCATTGTTTATTCTCCTTTCTTCTTATCTTTTTTCAAAAGGTCAGAGCATCCAGCCTTATCGGCCGCAGAAGTTATTTCAGAAGTTTCTGAAACTACCCCCATCTTTACCCATTTCATCGCAATCGGAAGGGAGACGTGGGTTTCATCCCCCGACTTAAATGCACCGGAATCCTTTTGGAATGTAACTTTGTACACTTCCGACAAGTCCATATTATAAGAGTTGTCGCTTTTTGCTTTATTAATACTGCTTCTTTTCATATTTTACATTTTAACACGTTAAGCACTTTTGGTTATCGCAGTAATCACATTTTGGAATGTGTCAGACACGAATGCTGTCTTATATTGAGACTTGATATAAGCAAGCATTCTCTTTTCACCCAAGATAGTCACCAAGTTTTTGGTGAAATCATCATTCTCCCAACCAATGCTCATGGAAAGGACAACATAATCACGGATAAATAGATAACGAAAGTCTCCCATCTGGAAAGATCCTAGCTTTACGTTCGGATCTTGGATAACCCGAAGTCCCGTAATCAATTCATCCCCAATTTTAAATGGGCGGATATAATCACCATTGTCGTTCTTTGTGAGCTGCATATTAGCATAATCCACCGGATTCATACGAATGGCATTCGGAGAATAAGCCATATTGCTTACACTTACAATTTGAGTATAAACGGCCACAATCGCATCATACATATTAGGGGACTTGGACACTTCGATTCCCGTTAGAGAGAATGCCGGAATTGAATCACCAACTCCTTTTATCTGGCCACCGGAACCTGTTCCATTGAATATTCCATCTTCTTCTTTCAAGCCAATCTTATTGATAATCTCGGCTTCAATTTCTCTTTCCAATTGCGGAATATCTTGTAAGACTTCGGTTGTAACCTTGGCTGTCAAAGCTACCTTTCCGGCAGAAACGGTAACAGTCTCCACAGATGCTGTCATTGAAGGTTTTAAACCTCCTTCGGGAACCCATGCGGCATCACCGGTAACATCTTTCAATTCAGCATATACTACAGACGGAGTAGAAATACTTGCTACATTAGCCACGTCACGGATAGAAGCACGTTTACGAGGGGCTACACTGATTTGATCGTCAATTGTAATTCCACCGGCAACAGGACTTCCTCCTGTAGTCATTACAGGAGCAGATGATTTCACTACGACATCAAATTTAACTCCGCCCTTTTTCTTTAGAGCTTCAACATCAATCGTTTTGACTCCGTTAATCTCGGTTACAAAACCTTTGCAGGCATCAGCAATTTGTTCTCCAAGAGACTTAAATCTAATATCGCCTCCCTTTGTTTTTTCGGTCGCAGCTTTGATCCGGACGATTGTTTCTTCAAATGATTTCAAGCGTTCGTTGATAGATTTGCTGTCAGCAAATCCTTTCACCTCGTTTTTCAGTTCATCGATAGCCTTAGTTGCATTTTCAATTGACTCTTTCATAGACTTAGAATCAATCTCGTCTTTAACAAACTGGTCGAAAAGAGCCCCCATGTAGTCATCCAACCCCTTGGAAAACACTTCAAAAACCTTAGATTCGTCTTCGGACAATCCTTTAGTATCAAGGAAATCCTTAAACTCAACCTTTTTCACTTCTTTTCCCATACTTACTTTAATTTTAAATTTTCAAACATTGATTTTACCTTATTGCCGTGCATGTCGGCTTCCTCTCCTTCAGGTGTAGGCTCTTTCCGAATCTCCGGCCTGAATGACGCAAGTGACATTGCTTTTGATATAATTCTTTGTATCTTTTGCTGTTTGGATGCAGGCATTCCTGAACACACTTCTGATATTTCGGTATTTAGTTCTTCATAAGCTTTTTCGACATCCTCTATGGATTTTAGCCCCAAATATTCTGTTTCCCCATTGCAACCGATAGAGACTACCGATATTTCATAAAGCTTTACCTCTTTCACTATGAAAGCGTCTTTTTCCGCATCGTATTCGCAATTCTCCCACACATACTGATATCCGATTGAGAATTGGTTTAAAGTTCCGGATTCGAGCTGTTTTATTGCCTGTTCTCCCCTCGGGACTTCATCTATTTTTGCTTCGAAATAAAGTCCTTTTTCATCTTCATTTAATACTGCAATCCGGCCTATAGGCTCATTAATATTATGCATCCAAAGCATAATTATCTTATCGTTAGCCGGGCTTTCCGGCCCTCTGTCCTGGATGCTCTTGGAAAAACATCCTTTTATCAGAATATCACCCGCTTTGTCCTTGTTCCCAAAAATGGCGGCATATCCGCTAATGGTACGGCTTTCATTGTCGTAGTTTACTTCTTTTGCATAAATAGAGAATGTCTTATACTGCATCCCCATTCTTCCGCTATATTTATTAGTTTTGTCCATTTTCAATAGAGTTATTAATTTTTAATTCGCCTTTTGGATTATCAGGATCGATATCTATAAACTTTGCCAGCTCATTCCTGGATTCATCAAGAGTTATCTGACCTTTTTCAACTAATTGAATTAAAGAAGAAGCCATTTTTTGAAAAGCGGAAGAAGATGCGGACTTGTCTTTCTGAAGGCAATCAATATGAGTATAATCCAACTTTATAAAAACACCTTTGGGACAAATTGCGTCTGTCAAAGCTTCTGACACTTTTTCTGAATCAGGAATAATAAGACCTTGGTAAGCAGACTTTTCCGCTATGCTTTTGTTGTCATATTTAGATTCATCAAATAAACTATAATCAATACCTATCGCATTGCATATCTTTCTGCTACACCGCTCATCCTCTTCGTGAAGTTTAAGCTGGGACGCATCATAATTTAAGGGAATCCATCCAAGTTTTATCTTTGACGTCAGGATAGGAAATTTATTGAGAATACCATATTTTTCTTTTAGTTTAGATTCCAATATTTCTTTTTCCTCTGGTGTCATAGCCTGATTACCCATCTTATCGGTATAATCAGAATAAATAATACCTTTGGGACCACCATTTACAATTAACTGATAACTGGCTGCCATTGCTGCAATCCAGTTATTAATTGGCATAGAAAGGGAGTCTGTAACCGAAGAGAATTCTATATCCTGATTAGAGCCATTAACTTTTGCAGAACTATCGTAAATTACAAAATAATCTTCGTCGGATAATTCTTCTTGCAAACCATTCCATTCAAGATAAACTCTAGAAACAATATCTTCTATATCATACTGGCGAAATAATTTCCCGGAAGAAACCATGTGAAATATCTGTGCAGGTATGACATACATTGCGAGTGGAGATGAGTTTTTTGCTGCTCTTACAGTGAAAATGGGACAATATCCGAAAAGCTTAAGAGACATCTCAATCTCTTTAAAGAATCCAGCTCTTGTTTGAAGTGGGTTAGGACGCGATAGCAATTTTCTAATATCATTATATTCCTCTTTCTCATTCCCATCCTTGTCTGTGACATATATTCTCCCATTCGCAAAAAGAGAACCTATTTTATTTATAACAGTAGAGAATGGGGTGCATACAAGAAGAGAATCTGCTTTATCCTTATCCAAGG